>PPYE01482722.1_pt1 | contig 126440 bp, 110 predicted proteins | sample 1559881 | NCBI WGS metagenome assembly PPYE01 (sample SAMN08240022, study PRJNA423297) | Human gut metagenome, whole genome shotgun sequencing project.
GGAGTTAATCCTGTCGCTGCAAGCACTTGGCTATGACGGTGGCGAATCTTGTCGTAATACATCTATTGAACTTTTTAGACCACAAAGATAAGTCAAAGAACGCTTTAATCAATTATTCGACATAAACTCTAATATAAAAGATTATAATACGAGAAAAAAAGCGTTTTATAGGATGAGAAATTCTCAAGAATATATTCAATATGAAAAAGATGAAATGTATCATATTCCTTTCGAAAAAAGTTATTTGGTTGGAAATGAAAGGTTTAGTATTACAGGCTTTCCTACTTTATATTTATCATCATCTATATATGGATGTTGGGAAGAAACTGGGCGAGGAAATCTTGAATATGCTAATATTGCTTTATTTAAGAATACTCAGAAAATAAGCTTGATAAGTCTTGTTAAGCCATCTCAAAAAATATGTGTACAAAATAATAGTACCTTATTAGCTTTACCCCTATTGTTAGCTACTTCATTAGAAGTTGCGTGTCCTAAAGAAAAGTTTATCCCTGAATATATTGTGCCACAATTATTAATGGAATGCTTAATTGAATATCGAAGTCAAAATACAACAACAGATTTGGTTGGTATAGAGTATAAATCTGTGCATCAAAATAAAAGGGATTTAATGTTTACGGAAAGTGATAAATCTGATATTTTTATTAATTATGCAATACCTCCTTATGGATATCAGTCTAAAGGAGGAGTATGTCCAAAGTTAAAAGAAATTTTTGAATATTGGGATTCTACATCTTGGGCAAAGTTGCAGTATAAAAGACCAAATGCTTTTATAAACATAAATGAGAATGGTCAAAATAGATATGATATTAGTAGGTTTGGACTTATGGAGAGATATTTAAATTTGCATGTTCCTGAGATGTTAACATATGCTTCAACAAGAATAGGAGGAATTGTTTCTGGAACTTTAACCTGAGATGTTTGAAGGTATTCAGTGGATAGTATGAAGTTAGTCAACCTCTTTATACACAGGTTATTATCAACCTTTTTTCTGCATTTTTAAAAAGGCAAAGTACTGGTCTTTATTTTTATTGTTTCCATTGATTATTTTTTCTTTTATAAACGCTTGTAAGTTTATAAAAATTGCATATATTTGCAACCCGATAAAACTACCGACCTTGTTTTTACGGACACAAACTGAACGAGCTTAAGCTAAACTACAGAAAAAAATCACTTCGTAAGGCCGATAATAAACCGAGCCTGTATCGTTATTTAAAAAGGATAGAGAAAGCGTTCTTCTAAAATCGAAGAATAAAACTGACAAGAAGGGCAGATACAGCCCGCAGACTGTTTTCGCAGTTGAGGGAGGTACCTGTGCAGGAATGTTACACCCATTTTTTTAACAAAAAACAAACAGGATTTTTTAACCGGCATCTGGGGAGGGGGAATTCCCTTCCTCAGGATGCTACTAAACCGTGATAACTAAACTTAATTGTACAACAAAATCTTAAATCATCTATGAAAATAGAAAGAGCTACTCAGCTGCTGTTCCTTTTGCTGATAAGTCAGGGAGGAAATGCAGCCTATGCCAACCTTCCGCGAGGAGCCAGTGCTTCTTCCGTACAAGTGTCGGCGCAAGCAAACAAAATCACAGTGAGTGGAACAGTCGTTGACGTCAACGGAGAACCTCTGGTAGGAGTGAGCGTGCTGGAAAAAGGTACCGGAAACGGTACGATTACCGACATAGACGGAAACTTCACCATGTCAGCAGGCGAAGGGGCCACGATTGAAATTTCTTATGTAGGGTATCAGAACCTGACGGTTTCCGCCAAGGAAACACTGGGTGTTCTGGTCATGAAGGAAGACACGGAACAGCTGGATGAAGTGGTGGTTACGGCACTGGGTATCAAGCGTTCTCAGAAGGCTTTGAGCTACAATGTGCAGGAAGTAAAGAATGACGTGCTGACAAAGGTGAAGGATGCCAACTTCGTGAACAGCCTGAACGGAAAAGTAGCCGGTGTGAGTATCCAGCGCAGTGCTTCGGGTGTGGGGGGAGGTACCCGCGTGGTGATGCGTGGAAACAAGTCTATCAAGGGAGACAACAACGTGCTGTATGTGATTGACGGTGTGCCCATGGGCAATCAGGCCGACCGCACAGGCGACGGTACGGGCTTCGGTGCAGGACGTACGTCGAGTGAAGGTATTGCCAGCTTCAACCCTGAAGATATTGAAAGTCTGTCGGTGCTGACAGGACCTTCGGCTGCCGCACTCTACGGAGCCAATGCTGCCAACGGTGTCATCCTGATTACCACGAAGAAAGGAGCTGCCGGAAAAGTGAATGTCAACGTGTCGTCATCGGCTGAATTCTCGAATCCTTTCGTGCTGCCGCGCTTTCAGAATACTTACGGAAACGTGAGTGGGGAGGCCGCCTCATGGGGAGAAAAACTTCCTGTACCTTCTTCGTATAATCCGGCCGACTTCTTCAATACCGGAACCACTTTCACCAATTCTTTTAATCTGTCTGTGGGAAATGACAAGAACCAGACGTATGTGTCCGGTTCGGCGGTCAATGCCAAGGGCATCGTGCCCAACAACAAATACCACCGCTACAATGCCATGGTGCGAAACACCACCAAGTTCTTCAACGATAAGCTGACCATGGACTTGTCGGCCAGCTACGTGCGTGAGTATTACAACAATATGATGTCTTACGGTACGTATTTCAACCCTCTTCTGGGAGCTTATCTGTATCCGCGTGGAGAGAATTTTGAAAAGGAAAAGTATTTTGAGCGCTATGATGCCGAACTGGGCTACAATGTGCAGTCGTGGACACCGGGCGACTTCGGTATGGCTGTGCAGAATCCCTATTGGGTGGCTTACCGCAATTTGCGTCCCGAGGTGAAAGACCGTTACATGCTGTATGCGTCATTGAAATACGAAATCACCGATTACCTGAACGTGAGTGCACGAGGCCGCCTGGACAATACCTATACGGAAAGAGAAGACAAACGCTATGCTTCTACACACGGTACGTTTGCCAAATCGCTGGGACGTTACATCTATTCGAATGAAACCTTCCGTCAGAAATATGCGGACATCATGGCCAACCTTTCGAAGCCTTTTGCCGGAGATTTTTATGCCAATGTCAACGTGGGTGCTTCTTTCGAGGAATACGATACAAAAGGAAGAGGATATGGCGGACAGCTGCTTAAGGTGCCGAATCTGTTTGCTTATGATAACATAGACCCTTCTACCGGCGTACCTTCACAGACGGGAGGTGACAACCGTAAGATGAATCTCGGTGTGTTCGGCTCTGCGGAAATCTCATGGAAGTCGGCCGTGTATCTCACACTGACCGGTCGTGCCGACAAGCCTTCTCAGCTGGTCAACAGCAAGTCGCCCTGGATATTCTATCCTTCTGTCGGACTTTCGGCCATTGTGACGGACTTGTTGCCCGAAACCATGCGCCAGTCCATTTCACCGGTGTTGGGCTTCCTGAAAGTGCGTGCTTCATATACGGAGGTGGGTTCGCCTATTCCTTACACTGGACTGACTCCCGGCACCATTACGCATTCCATTGAAGGTGGTGTAATCAAACCTTTCAAGTATTATCCGCTGCCGGAACTGAAGCCGGAAAGAACCCGCTCTTATGAAGTAGGTATCGACTCCAAGTGGCTGAACAATACCGTGTCGCTGGGTGTGACGCTGTATAAATCGAATACCTACGACCAGTTGCTCGAAGCCAAGCTGTCGGAAACGTCGGGTTATGACTATATGTTCGTGCAGGCCGGTAACGTGGAAAACCGGGGTATCGAACTGACGCTGGGATACGACCAGACCTTTGGCAATTTCTCATACAGTACCTCGCTGACAGCTACTGCCAACCGCAATAAAATCATCGAACTGGCTTCGAACGTGAAGAACCCCGTGACCGGAGAGGCACTCGACCTGAGCGACATTAAGGTGGGACGTTTCCGTCTGCGCGAAGGAGAAGAAGTGGGTACGATATATGCGGAAGAACGCTTGAAACGTGATCAGGACGGCTACATCGTGTACAATGAAGGCCAGACCATAACCACGGAATCTACGGAACCCTACAAGCTGGGTAGTGTCAATGCCAAGTGGAACCTGGGCTGGAGAAACGGCTTTACCTACAAAGGCTTTAACCTGAACATCCTTGTGACTGCCCGTCTGGGAGGTATCGTGATATCCAAAACACAGGCCGTGCTCGACCAGTTCGGTGTGTCGCAGGCCTCGGCTGATGCGCGTGATGCCGGAAAAGTCATGGTGGGCAATGTGGCAGTTCAGCCAAAAGACTATTATGAATCGGTGGTGAACCTGGATGCGTATAATGTGTACTCTGCTACTAACGTCCGCTTGCAGGAAGCCAGTCTGGGATACACCTTCCCCAATTCCTGGTTCAAGGGTACTCCGTTCCATAGCGTGAACCTGTCCGTGTATGGCACCAACCTCTGGATGATTTACAACAAAGCTCCTTTTGATCCGGAACTGACGGCTTCTACCGGCACCTTCGGACAAGGATACGATTACTTTATGTTGCCCAGCCAGCGCACGTATGGAGTGAGCCTTAAATTTGGATTCTAACAAATCATGAAAAACAACGTATAATATGAAGATAAGAAACTATTTGATACCTGTATTTTCCGTATTGGCACTTGCATCTTGCAACTATGAGCAGATCAATACAAATATCTATGGTGTGACGGAAGAAGGAATGAAGACGGGCGGACTGCTGTATGGGGCTCCTTTCATGGACATGCAGAAGCTGGTTATTCCCATCGGTTCGCCCACAGAATCGACAGGACCGGGTAATGACCTGGCCAATACAGACATCATGTCGGCCGGCAACTACATCGGCTACTGGGGCATGAACAACAACTGGAATTTCAACACGGAGGCCACGTGGAACTTTACGGATGCCCGTATGAGCTATGCCTACCAGAATTTCTATTCGAAACTGTTCCGTGCATGGAATGACATCTACAAGCATACGAAGGATTCTGAAGACCCTGCCGATAAGGAAGTGCGGGCTGTGGCCAATATTGTCAAGGCTATTGCCTGGCTCCGCGCGACGGATGTGTTCGGTCCGATTGTATATACTAATGCCGGCAACGGAGATATTGCACCGAAACTGGATTCGCAGGAGGCCGTGTACAAAGCGATGCTGGCCGACCTGAAGGACGCTTCGGAACTGCTGGTAAATACCGCTTCGAAAGTGCTTCCGTCGTACGATTTGATTTATGACGGAAATGCTTCCAGCTGGGTTCGTCTGGCCAACTCTCTGATGCTGCGCATGGCTGTCCGCGTGCATTTCAAGGATGAGGTGCTGGCAAAGGAATACATCACGTTTGCCCTTGACCCTTCTCACGGGGGTGTTATAGAAACCGTGGCACAGGAGGCCAAGATACGGAGCACGGATAAGCTGCCGCTGATGAACTCCATGCTGCCAACGGTGGAGGACTACGGAGAATGCCGTCTGGGAGCTACCATCTGGGCTTACATGCAGGGATATAAAGACCCTCGCTTGCTTGCTTATTTTACGGCTACTTCGAGTGGCTATTTCGTACCTATTCCTCCTACGAACTACAATCCCCTTAGTACGGAGGCCAAGAATGGGGCTTCCAAACCCAAGGTCGATGCTGCTTCTCCTTTGTTCTGGATGCGTGCCTCGGAGGTGTCTTTCCTGAAAGCAGAGGCTGCTCTTTACAAATTGGCGGGAGGCAATCCGAAAGATTTGTATGAAGAAGGTGTTACCAAGTCGTTCGAGGAAAACGGTGCGAATGGAGTTGCAGCTTATCTGCAGACTGACGACCTTCCTTATGACATCAACCGTTCTGTGTTGCCTTATAACCGCGAGTATTCCTGCAAGCTTTCTCCCGGGAATGTGGCTCCCAAGTGGAACGATGCCGATTCGGATGAAGTGAAGTTGCAGAAAATCATTACCCAGAAATACCTGGCACTCTATCCCAATGCCGTGGAAGCCTGGACTGAATATCGCCGAACAGGCTATCCTTATCTGCTCAAGCCGGCTTATGACAAAGCTTACGTGAGCATAGGAGGTGAAGAAGATGCCATTACGCCCGAAAGATTCCGCTTTGCTCCGGCAGAATATGGTACAAACCCCAATATGTCGGAAGTGCCGGCGCTGCTGGGTGGGGAAGACCAGGGAGCAACCAAGCTGTGGTGGGTGCGCAACAACCGTCCCAAACAGCCGAAATGAGAAATGAGTTTTACGGAAAAGTGTAACAAATGAAGCGATGAAAAAAATCATAAGATATGCAGGAGCCCTGCTGCTGGCGGCAGGCTTCGTGGCCTGTTCCGAATGGAACGTGCCTGAAAGAGAAACGTTCGAAAACCAGGAGAACCTGGAAAAATACATTCCCTTGCTGGAGGCGGAAAGTGAAGCCGACCTGACTCCCTCCATGCGTGACTATTTTGCCAAACTGAGAGAATATCGTCAGACGCCTCATGTGAAGGGATTCGGCTGGTTCGGCAACTGGACCGGACGAGGCAGCAATGCGCAGAACTACCTGAAGATGCTGCCCGACAGCGTGGACTTCGTATCCTTGTGGGGTACGCGTGGAAACCTTTCGGAAGAACAGAAAAAAGACTTGAAGTTCTTTCAGGAAATCAAGGGTGGAAAAGCGCTGTTGTGCTGGATTGTACAGGACCTGGGCGACCAGATGACTCCTCCGGGACAGGAACCGAAGAAATACTGGATTGAAGAAAAAGGAGGGGGTAACTTTGTGGAAGGCGTGAAGGCCTATGCAAATGCCATCTGCGATACCATCGAGAAGTACAACCTGGACGGTTTCGACATTGACTATGAGCCCGGCTATGGTCATTCAGGTTCGATGGCCAACGGTGAGATGATCAGTGAAAATTCGGGCAATACGGACATGTTCGTATTTATCAAGACTCTTTCAGACCGTTTGCGTCCGGCCGGCAGAATGCTGGTAATGGACGGCCAGCCTGAGAAACTTTCTACCGAGGCTTCCAAGTACATCGACCACTATATTTATCAGGCATATTGGGAACGTTCCACCGCGCAGGTCCTTAGGAAAATCAACCAGCCTCACCTTGAAAACTGGGAGCGGAAGACCATTATCACCGTAGAGTTTGAGCAAGGCTGGCAGACAGGTGGAGTAGATAAGTACACCAGCGTACGTCCGGAAATCAATGCTTATCCGGAAGGACGTCAGATTTTTGATTATGCCACGCTGGACCTTCCCGACGGCAGACGCATCGGTGGCATCGGGACGTATCACATGGAATACGACTATGGAAATACACCTCCTTACAAATGGCTCAGAGAAGCCTTGCGCTTGGGAAATGTGGTTTATCCGGGTAAGTTAGATTAAAATTTGAATTATGAAAAAGAATTTATATTTCAGCATATTCGCAGGAGCCTTGCTGATTTGTTCCTGCCAGAATGAATTATATAAGGATGCAACCAGTGAATACCGGTCGGCACAGGGGGCTTACATCAAGACTGGCGAATCTTCGCAGGTATTCGTGGAAGAAGGAAAGGAAGTCGACGTGAAGTCTATCACTGTATCACTGGTACAGCAGGAAAATGATACTAAGACGGTGACGGTAGAGGCCGGCAACAAGGAGCAGCTGGAAGCATATAACAAGAAGCATGGAACGGATTACCTGATGCTTCCGCCCGAAATGTATGAGGTGGGCAAGGAAGTGGTGTTCAACTCCAAGCAGACATTGCAATATCTGCCGGTAAAGTTCAAGGATGTGAAATTCTCCTTGCAGGGAAGCTACGCCTTGCCGGTAAAACTGAGGGGCGGTACGGTACCCGTGATTGACAGTGAATCTGAATCACTGATTGTACTGGAACAGCGCATCAATACGAAGTGTCTTCGCATTGACGGATACGGCAGTGAAGATGCCAAGATGTTCCCGGACGATTTCAAGGTGGACCAGTGGACAATGGAGGTCATGGTGAACCGTAGTGCATACCAGAGCAATAACCGCTCGATCTGTGGTACCAAACTCGTATCTGGAGCCGGTGCACTCGATGAAATCTATCCTCGCTTCGGTGACGTGACTATTCGTCCCGACCAGCTTCAGTTTAAGACTGGAGGTTCTCAGATTGACGTGTCGGCGGATGTTTTTACTGCACAGCCCGACACCTGGTACATGATAGCTTTCGTGTATGACGGTAAGAAAAATTATGTATATGTGAATGGCGAACTGGTGGCCGACCGTGAAATCCGTACAGGGCCTTACGGTCTGGTGGGTTTCTGGATTGGCGGTGCGAACGAGTTGGTTCGTGAAATCCGTTTCTGGAAGACAGCCCGCACACCCCAGCAGTTGAAGCAGTTCATGTGGAAAACGGTAGACGGAAGTGACGAAAATCTGGTGCTGTATTATCCGTTGAACGGAAAGAAGCGCAACCTTGAAACAGGAGAAATCACCGAGGACGAAACCATGCTTTGGGATTTCAGTAACAATGCCAAACATCTCCCTCTTCCTTCAGGGGCTAAGTTTGACGACAATGATGGAAAAGGCTTTATGTTCCCTTTGGTTGATTAATTATAGGTTTATTTAAGTGGAAAGGCCATCTCAATTAAATTTGAGATGGCCTTTTCGCGTTGTAAGTAAATCCTTTGTTGTCCTCCATATGAGAAAAATTACTTCAAATAAATCTTTCTGGATGTTGACAGGATTTGTAAAATTTATTATATTTGTAAACCATTGGTGTATCGTTTAAATAAACAGTGATATGCAACCTGAAGAATTGAAAAACATACGTAAAATGCGTGGACTGACATTGGATGAAGTTTGTCAGAAGTTAGGGAGGCTGGTATCAAAACAGGCCTTGTCTAAGTATGAAAGAGGAAAGATGCACCCTTCGCCTCAAGTACTTGAAGCATTATTGAGGATTTATCAGATATCATCAGCCAGTTTGCAGCTTTCTTTTCCTGTAAAGATTAATGGCTGGAATTTTCGTCGGGGGGAAATATTGTCAGCAAAAGAAGAAGAAGCGATAAAGAGTGAAATAAATCGTTGTCTACAGCGCTATTTATATTTGGAGAACCAATTAGGGATTATTGCTTCATTTAAGCACCCTTTTCCTCAGAAACATTATTCCTCCATTGATGATATGGAGCTGGCGGCAGAAATTCTGCGTAAGAAATGGGAATTGGGGACCGATGCCATTCCTTCTGTTTGCCGGGTGATGGAAAATGTGGGAATAAAGGTTCTGGAGCTGGAACTGAACAATCGGGTGGATGGCCTGAGCGGATGGGTAAACCGAAAGATACCTTTTGTGGTGTTGAATAAACAGAATGTTACTGTAGAGCGGAAACGTTTTACGGCCTTGCATGAATTGGGCCATTTGCTTTTCCCTTTCCTGGAGAGTCTGGATGTGCGTACTAAAGAAAAATATTGTCATCGTTTTGCTTCGGCTTTATTGTTTCCCGCGGGGATAGCATACGAGTCTTTTGGGAAAAAGCGTTCGGTTCTTTCCCTCGAGGAACTGGTGGAACTGAAAACTTCTTATGGTATATCAGTAGCGGCTCTTGTTCATAGGGCAAATGACTTGCGCATTATCACGGAAGTCTATTATAATCATATTTTTGACGAGTATGTCAAGAAAAACAGACTGGAGGACGGTTGGGGAGGATATCCATTACGGGACAAGGCGGAACGTTATCATAGAATGCTACGAAGGGCATTGGCTGAGTCGTTAGTGACAGAAGAAAATCTTCAGACACTATGTGGTGACAATACGTATGAGATAATAAAGGAGATACATATATTAAACAATATATCGAATAAGGTTTTAGGGATTTGATTTTCAGTAACCCTGTTCCTTATTCTATATAAACTCTATTATAATAGAAAAAAGTATGCGATTCAAATTGCAATTGGAAGTAAACAAAAACGTTTTCGGTAATCGGTTGCCTATCAATTATCAATATGAACAATCGGCTGTGATATATCGAATATTGGCACGTGCGGACAAAGATTATGCAACCTGGTTACATGAAAATGGTTATCGTATGGAAAACGGGAAAACATTTAAGTTTTTTTCTTATTCCCGTTTCATGATAGAGAAGTATAAGGTGTTGCGCGAAAAAGAACAGTTGCAGATTTTATCAGACACGATAGAATGGCAAATCAGTTTCTTACCGGAAAAAAGCACCCAGCGTTTTATCCAGGGGCTGTTTATGAATCAAGTGTTTGAGGTTGGCGACCGGAGGTCGAAGGTGCAGTTTATTGTACGTAACGTGGAAGTGATGCCTTCGCCTGATTTTACGGAAGAGATGACTTTCCGGACTTTGTCGCCGATGTGTTTGAAACTAATAGATGAAAGTGGTAAGGTGCAGTATCTTTCTCCTATAGCAAAAGAGACTTTATTTATTTTGTTTAATGGTTTAAAGGATCGATATGTTTCGTATTATGGTAACTTGCCAGACTTCTTTATGAGAGAATGTCGTTTGCAAGTATTGGACAAGCCTAAATCGGTTTTAGTAAAAATGAAGGCGGATACAAAAGAACAGACTTTTGTACGTGGATTTATGTGTACGTTCAGAGTGTACGCTCCAGTAGCGTTAATGAAGTTGATGTATGAGGCTGGTGCTGGATGCTTGTGTGCGCAGGGTTTTGGATGTTTAAGTGTAGAATAATTAATTGCTTATGATAAGGGAAATAGTAAATTTTACGAAAGACTTGTTGGATGACTTTCCTGAAATAACGGAGTGGAATGTCAAACCTAATGGAGGTTTATATGTGTTCATTCACCTTGATAACGAAGGACATTGGAATACGGATAATTTGGTATATGGAGAAGATTATTTTTATTTGGGTGATGAGAATGTAGATATGGCAGAATGCGTGGAAAAAGCCATACGCTATGAGAAACAAGTACAACGTGTGGGGACAACAATGAACAAAGTTTTGGATAAGAAAAAGCAGATTTTTTCTTGCTCTCCCTTTGCTGTAACATTTAAAAAGAAATCGTTGACAAATGATAAATTGGAAGGTGATGGAATGAATAAGATTCGTAATCTTCTGCCTGATTATTTCAAAACAGCACGTTTGCTTTGTCGTAACATGAAAATTGAATATGAACAATCAGTTGGTTTTGAAAATATTTGTGGAGAAGTATTGGATTTACTGGGTATGCTTCAACGTCCTTTTTCTGAGAGTGCTATGAATATCCTTGAAAATATGAAGGATGATGAATATGTTAATCTTTTTTTGGAGAATGTTACCTTAGAAATATATACAAAAGTTCATAACATTTATTTGGAGGAAAGATTATTTAATTCAAATGATTTTAATAAAGAAATTTCTAAAGAAATTTATGGATTGAGTGGTTTTATGAACGGTTTAAATTCAAAGAAAACATTTTTAGCGCATAAAACAGGACTTATGTCTAAAGGTATTAATGGACGTATTACTTCTGAAGATGCTTTGTTTTTAAATATGTTTGAAACTTTGCTTATTAATGGAACTCTTCCTAATCCTTTACCAGTTGTCATCGATAAGAGGGAAATCAATGGTAAAATTGTGTCGGTGTTTAATAAAGAAGAAAAGAAAGGATATCGCGAAATTCTGGAAACTTTGTTTAACGGTAAGTATATTGAGAATTTATCTGATTATTATTTGTTGAATTATTCTAAAGATAAGAAGAATAATATACTTATCAATGATATTGATTTTGTTCCTTTGTTCAGGTTTTATCTGGAGAAAGGGCTAAAAATAAAGAATGTTTTTCAAATAAGAAATAAGAAAGATGGGGAGGAACTTGTTTATGAACCTGACCTTACTTTGTTAAATATCTTTGATTTTGAGCGGATTGTGGTCAAAGAGATTTTTAATAATGCGCTTGTTGTGGAAAATGAAAAAGTATTCAGAGTTCGTTATGTTGCTGATATTGATCCTACTTATGTAAAAGGAGGCGATTTGATGTATCAGCTTATCTTGAAATATCGTCAGGCTTTTTATGATTACATTTATAAATCAAAACGGAATGCTTTGAACATAAGAATGTTTGATGAGATTTTGTTTACTTCTATTTTGTCTAATATTCATTCCGATAAGGTGGAAGGCTTTTTTAGTAGTAATTATTCTATTAAAAGAAAATTGAATATATGGTTTAGCTTGAGTCATTTGTTTAATGATACCAATAACAATATAAATTTAGAGATTATGGCTTCGAAAATTACAAAATTACTTGCTAAAATGAATGAAGTAGCAAAAGGAGATTCAGTGCTTGACACTCCGGAAGAATTTGCCTTTGCTGCCGGTCAGCTTGTTTCTTTTCTTATAGATAGAAGTGTGGCAAGCAACAAGACTTATTCCATGTTGGAACCTTATTTGCAGAAATCAAAATCTGGACAATTGCAGGATGCGATTGCACATGCTGTGTCTGTTTACAAGCATGACATTAGTACGTATAAAGGTCCTTTTCAGCAATTGGCTTCTAATGTTTTGACGTGTGAGGATAATCTTGATATGAAACCTCTTTTTAAATTTTTCTTGGCTGGATGTTTCAGTCAGTGTGTGATTTATATTAAAAAAGATAACAATTAATTGATGGGAGATTAAAATTATGACAGAATTTAAGAACAGAGTGTTTGGCTGTGCAGTAGTGAAAGCAATTAATTCAAATTACAATGCCGATTTTTCGGGGCAGCCACGAACTTTGCCTAGTGGTGTGGTGTATGCTACGGATAAAGCGTTGAAGTATACTGTCAAGAATTATATTAAGAACGTTTATCCATTGGAAAGGATATTCTATTTTAAATCCTTGAATGAGAACATGAATCCAATATCACTGAATGAATGTTATAAAAAGTTTTTTGGTGATTTCCCCAAAAAGAAAGGCAAGGACGATACCACTAAGAAAGAGGTGGCAAGAAACCTTCTTTCTTGTCTTGATATCCGTTTGTTTGGGGCAACCTTTGCTGGTGAAACTAATATTTCTCTTCATGGCCCAGTTCAAGTAAATCATGGAGTGAATATTTGGCCTGAAAATAATATTTATTCAGAGCAAATTACATCTCCATTCAGTAATAAAGCTGATAATAAGACTGATGAAAAAGAAATGACTACTATTGGTCGTCAGTCAAAATTGGAAGAGGGTCACTATTTGCATCATTTTTCTGTGAATCCTCAGAATCTGCGAGACATGGTAGCTTTGTCTGGTGAGGGAACGCAAACTTTAAGTCTTGAAGATATCGAGAAACTTAAAGAAGCAATGAGAAGAGGAGTTACTTGGTATGATTCAGCTTCTAAAGCTGGATGTGAAAATGAAATGTTAGTATGGATTCAGTTAAAAGAGGAGTCAAAAGCAGTTTTTCCCAATTTGACAAGTTTGGTAGAACTTTTAACCGAAAAAGAAGATGGAAAGTATGTATATGATTTTAGTAAACTTTCTAATCGGCTTCTTTCATTGAAAAATGATGTAGAAACAATAGAGATTTATTATAGTAAAGAATCTGTTTTGTTGAAAAATATACCAGAAGGAACCAAAGAAAGAGAATTATGATATGAAATGGTATAAATTAGTGTCTTTTGATTTAAAAGCCGATTTTGGATTCTTTAAAAAACCGGATGTCAATGAGGTGTATCTTACTTATAATATGCTTCATAAACCGGCTTTATTAGGAATTCTAGGAGCTATAGTAGGGTTACAGGGATTTCAGAAGAATGCAGTTTTACCGTTATATTATCAGAAATTAAAACATTTAAAAATAGGAGTTACTCCTTTGAGTAGTCGTAACGGTAATTTTGATAAGCATTTTATCAAGTATACTAATACTACTGGGATGGCTAATGATGATGGTAATCTGATAGTAAGAGAACAAGTTTTGATTAATCCTGAATATCGCTGTTTTTTACTATTGAATCTGGAAGATGAACTGGAAAATAACCTGTATTGTCATTTGCAGTCCTATTGTGCAGAATTTCTGCCTTACATGGGCAAAAATGATTTTTCAGCATGGTGGGAGAATTTTAGAGAGTATGATTCTTTTGAAAGATTTAGTTTTGACCGGAATTATAGGATAGCTACAATTTTTTGTAAGGAACAAGCTGTGATTGACTATCTAGTCAAGATGATGGGGTTTGCCGCCATAGGAAAAGAACCTGTTTCGCTTTATTTTGAAAAATTGCCTGCATATTATGATGAAATATTATTTCAGTATAGATATGAAGACTTTGTTTATTCCCAAAAAGCGCAGTTCCGAAAGGATATGAAGATATCTATGGGAGATTTCTATACGATTGATGAAGAACAGGTTATTCAACTGATTTAATAAACGAATAATGAGGTATGGATAAGTTAATATTATATAGTAAGGAATATTTTGACACATTGATAAAAGACAGTCATTGTTATTATGCACATTTACCTAAAAAAGTGGGTCGATTACCAGAACTACTATCAGAGCATTCTAGTCTTACATTTGCTTATGCTTCGAATATTATTGTGCATCAATCACTTGAAAAAAGTGTTGCTAAACTAATAGACTTATCTATACCTCTTTCAATTTCAGATAAGCAGTCCGTAACAAAGGAAATTAGAAAACTGTTTAATGAAGCTATTGCGTTTCATGATTTGGGAAAGCTGAACTATAAATTTCAGCACTATGTGATGAAAAATGATAGATGTAAGAGCTTAAACTCTTGTTTGCATCAGTTTGGTAGTCAACATTCAGTGCTTAGTATGTATTTATATTTGGCTATGAGTTTGTATAGAATATTAAAAAGGGAAGATGAAGAAGTACAAATGTTTTTGTATGGAATAGCAGTGTATTTCAGTTATAATATTGTACAACATCATGCATCCATATTGCTAGAGGCTCAGAATGAAATTGTATGGAGTGATGAGCGTCTTCAGGAACTTTCTCCTTATTTAAGTTTATTGGCCGGTTATGATTTTACTGAGGAGTTTGTTAAACAGTTTCATTTTATTTTACAGCATACTTCTGGAAGGGTGGATGGTGTGTTTTATCAGATGAACAACTCTATTATGCATACGACAGAACCTTTTTCATTGTATGCTCTGATGAGGTTACACTATTCTATTTTAACTTCTTCTGATTATTTAGCAACTGCACATTATATTAATGGCTGGAAAAATATAATAACAGATTTCGGTCTTATAACCAATGATTTAAGAGAACGCATTATTCATAATGCTTCTACTTATAAATATAATAAAGCTATTTATGAATCGATTGAAAGGAATGATTTTCCTGATTTAAGCGAACTTACAGAGAAATCAAACACTAATTTGAATCTGCTGAGAAGAAGTATAGCTACGGAAGTGATTACTAATGTCAGAAGGAACAGAGATAAAAATCTATTTTATATAGAGGCTCCCACGGGTGGTGGAAAGACGAATGTGTCTATGTTGGCTGTTGCGGAATTATTAAAAGACAAGACTTTGAATAAGATATTTTATGTTTTTCCGTTTACAACTCTTATTACCCAAACTTATGTTTCATTAAAGGATGTGTTTGGCTTGAAGAATGATGAAATTATTGAATTACATTCTAAGGCAGCTCATATTTCAGTTAGCGCTTCGTCACATTCTTTAATTAAAGAGGAAACTGATGACTATAAGAATGAATATATAGACTATATAGATAGTTTGTTTGTAAATTATCCGGTATCATTACTCTCTCATGTGAGATTCTTTGAATATTTAACAACAAATAAAAAGGAAGCAAATTACGTTTTTTCTCGGTTAGCCAACTCTGTTGTTATTCTGGATGAGATACAATCATACAATCCTTCTACTTGGGATGTAATTGCTTTTTTTATAAAGGAATATTCTACATGTTTTAATATGAAGTTTATTGTAATGTCGGCTACACTTCCTAAAATAGGAGAAATAGTGAAAGGGGCTGATTTTACTTATTTGATAGAAAATAAGAATAAATACTTTTTGAATCCTAATTTTTGTAGGAGAGTAGTATTTGATTATAGTTTGTTGGATTGGAATATGCCTTGCTCTCCCAATCAGCATTGTGAGTATTTAGGTAAACTTCATGATAAATTACTTCAAGAATCACGTTGGTATGCAGAAAATAATAATTTATATCCAGGTAGTGTCCATGTAATTATAGAGTTTATATACAAACACTCTGCATCAGAGTTTTATGCCTTGTTTTCTGAGGATACCTTTTTTGATGAGATATATTTATTGTCAGGTACTATATTGGAACCACGTCGGAAAGAAATTATTGAAAATCTGAAAACTTCTGAATATAGGAAGATGAGAGTGCTTCTGATTTCTACTCAGGTAGTAGAAGCAGGGGTAGATATTGATATGGATTTAGGTTTCAAAGATAAGTCTATTATTGATAGTGAGGAACAATTGGCAGGTCGAATCAATAGGAATGTGCGGAAACAATCTTGTAAATTATATGTGTTTAATTGTGATGCACCAGATTGTATATATGGAAAGGATGAAAGATTCAGAGTTATAAAATCTCTATCACTGAACAAATATATGCATATTCTTGAGCAAAAGGATTTTGATTATTTGTATAAGGACGTTTTGTCAAAAATTATTCGAAGAAATTCATCTGTTTTTTTTGAAAATATTAATGATTTAAAAGAAGAGCTTTCTATTCTTAATTATAAGAAAGTTGACCGGAGTCTAATTTTAATTGATACGGATACTGTTTCTGTTTTTGTACCTCTTTCCGTCCGGATTAGTTGCATGCAGGGATTCATTAGCTTATTAGATGAACTTGATATTTATTATGATGAATGGATAAGTGGAGTATGTGTATGGAACGCGTATGTTAGCCTGTTGTTAAACCAGGATTCTGATTTTGTAGAGTTTAAACGGAAGTTAGTTAATATGAGAGTTCTGATGTCATATTTTACATTCTCATTATATATTACAAGTAAAGATTTTGATTTACTGAAAACTTATGGTGAGGAAAGATATGGTTATTTTTATCTAGAAAATTATCATGCTGTTTATTCTTTAGAAGGTGGTATCAATACTAACATATGTATGGATTCATTATTTATTTAAAGTATTATGTATATAAATGCGACATTGATAAATCTTTATAATGTATGTCAGCGTGAGCTATGGCTTCATGCTAATGGAATAAGATTTGAACATACCTCCGACTTAGTTCTTGAGGGTAAACTGATTCATGAAGATTCTTATCCACAACGTTCGGAAAAATATGAAGAAATAGAACTGGATGGAATAAAGGTCGATTATTATGACGCCAAGAGTAAGGTGATTCATGAAATTAAGAAATCAAATAAGGTTGAGAAAGCTCATGAATGGCAAGTAAAGTATTATCTTTATGTATTTGAACAGAATGGGATAGAAGGAGTGACCGGTTTACTAAAATATCCAGTTTTAAGGAAAACTCAGCCGGTTATTCTGAGTGATCTTGATCGAGAAAAGATAGAAGCGATGAAAAAGGATATAGAGAAAATCGTTTCAGACGAGAACTGCCCACCGCTAATTCAGAAATCTTTGTGTCGTAATTGCAGTTATTTTGAGTTTTGTTACAGTAAGGAGGTGGAAGAATGAAAAAGACTTTTTATTTGTTTAATCCCGGTATCCTGGAGAGAAAAGATAATACGTTGAAGTTTACTCCTTGTGCGGAAGAAGGAGAGGATATGAGTGTTACTTCTCAGCCTCGTTATTTGCCGGTGGAAGATATCAGTGAGTTTTATGTGTTTGGTTCATTGCGTGCCAATAGTTCATTGTTTAATTTCTTGGGCCAAAAAGACATAGCAGTTCATTTCTTTGATTATTATGAGAACTACACAGGTTCATTTATGCCGAGAGACAGCTTGCTTTCTGGCAGGATGTTGTTAGCTCAGACTTCTTATTATCAGAATTTAAAGAAAAGAATGTGTATTGCGCAGAAGTTTATTGAGGGAGCTGCTTATAATATGATTAAGAACCTTCAATACTATAATCGGAGAGGGAAGGATATGGAGGAGCTGATTGATTTGATGAAAAAGCTTTCTTCTCAAATATCCCAGACTAGTAATACTGAAGAATTAATGGGCATAGAAGGTCAGATAAGGCAATATTATTATGCCGCATTTAATCTAATTCTGAATGATTTTGAGATGGGAAACCGTACCAAACGTCCTCCACAAAATGAAGTAAATGCATTGATTTCATTCGGCAATATGGTATGTTATACGATTTGTTTGCGAGCCATTCATCAAACTCAGTTGAATCCTACTATCAGTTATCTGCATAAACCGGGTGAACGTCGTTATTCTTTGGCTCTGGATATTGCTGAGATTTTCAAACCTATCTTGGTGGATCGGGTCATTTTTAAAGTATTGAACCGGAAAGAAATACAGGAAAAACATTTTGACCGTAAGTTGAATAAATGTTTACTTAATTCATCAGGAAAGAAGCTTTTTGTAAAAGCTTTGGAAGACCGTCTGCAAGAGACGATTCAGCACAGATCCTTAAAACGTTCTGTAAGTTATAGGCACTTGGTTAAATTGGAATGTTATAAATTAGCTAAACATCTGTTGGCTATGGAAGAATATAAACCTTTTAAAATGTACTGGTAATATGTATGTTATTTTGGTCTATGATTTTGGAGAGCGGCGAGTCGGGAAGATGTTGAAATTGTGTCGGAGGTACTTGAATTGGATTCAAAATTCTGTGTTTGAAGGCGAAATCTCAGAAGCTCGTTTGAAAGAATTGTTGATGATGTGTGATGCCTTTATGAAAAAGGATGAAGATAGTATAATTATATTTAGTGGTTCTTCCCAATATACAATGAATAAGCAAATTGTGGGTAAAGAGCGTGCTGATATAGATATTTTTCTTTGAAGTCAGTCTGTCGATGTATTTTCTTTTTTGTCTTGGTAGAAATATCATTATTTTAATAGTTCTTTGACTTATTGATACACAGGCATTTATGAGGATGTCGATGCCTAATGGATTTTATATAATTGGGCATCGACATCTTTTTATCGTATTTTTATTATATTCGCATTGTGTAATATCCTTATTTTCAGTGTTTGTTATAAATTATAATGAAGGCTTTTAATCGTACCTTATGGAATTGAAACTGAGTCAGAAGCATAAGCCTACTCCTACCGAGGTCTTTTAATCGTACCTTATGGAATTGAAACATAACAAGTTTGTCATTCCCGGACTTGAACAGAAGCTTTTAATCGTACCTTATGGAATTGAAACTCAGTTGTAACCGTTACGGACTTCGGAAATGTAGATCTTTTAATCGTACCTTATGGAATTGAAACATCGAGATCGACACAGAAGCTGTTACCCGTAAGACTTTTAATCGTACCTTATGGAATTGAAACATGATATATCAGCTTTTGTAGCTGTTAATGCCGCCTTTTAATCGTACCTTATGGAATTGAAACCCAAGCACATTAAACATACCATCTGGACTAACATACTTTTAATCGTACCTTATGGAATTGAAACTCGTAAGGGTAGTGTATATATGCCTTTCCTGCAGCTTTTAATCGTACCTTATGGAATTGAAACGTCTTATTCGTTGAGAACTAACGTATTGGGGCTCGCTTTTAATCGTACCTTATGGAATTGAAACTTTTGATAAACCTTTTGTAGTTATCTACTGAAACCTTTTAATCGTACCTTATGGAATTGAAACTCAGGTGTAAGGTGTACGTAATTCCTTCCCTGCACCTTTTAATCGTACCTTATGGAATTGAAACATTTGAAGTAAAGAGAAAGGGAGTTGAGGGAATGCTTTTAATCGTACCTTATGGAATTGAAACTTATTTCTTCTAACCTTAATTGCATCTTCTCCGTACTTTTAATCGTACCTTATGGAATTGAAACGTTACATTCAGATTATACGGATAATATGCCCATATATCTTTTAATCGTACCTTATGGAATTGAAACCGGAATCCGGTAGGGCTCCCAGAACGGGGATGTTTGCTTTTAATCGTACCTTATGGAATTGAAACACCTGTACTAAGGCTGTTCCTTGTTTGTTGAGTTGCTTTTAATCGTACCTTATGGAATTGAAACCGAGTATCAGATTGTGATTATACTCGGCCAGGGACTTTTAATCCTACCTTTTAATCTGAAACTTGGAAACTAAAAAGTTTAAGGCAAAAAAATCCCCTCCAGAACTCATTCATAACAAATAGTTCCGGAGGGGATTAATTTTATCTATATTTTTAAGCGGTACGGATTATTTGTATTCGTCCCAGCTCTTGATAGCGATGTCGTCAATGCTCATAGAGCAGAAGGCATTGATGAATGCACTTGCCAGACGGGCATTGGTTACCAGAGGAATGTTCAGGTCGACTGCGGCACGGCGGATCTTGTATCCGTTTTCCAGCTCGGTAGGAGTGAGGTCACGCGGAATGTTTACCACCATGTCGATTTCTTTCTTGTGCAGCATTTCCAGTGCCTGAGGCTGACCTTCTTCGCTTGGCCAGTATACGCGGGTGTTTTCCACTCCGTTTTCTGCCAAGAACTTAGAAGAACCGCCGGTAGCGAAGATGTTGTAACCTTTGGCCTTGAGGGCGCGCGCTGCCTGCAGCAAATCTACTTTCTGTTTCAGTGTACCGGTAGACATCAGGACGTTCTTTTCCGGAATGCGGTAGCCTACAGACAGCATGGCTTTCAGTACGGCACATGAAGTGTCGTCACCGATACAGCCAACTTCACCTGTAGAAGCCATGTCTACACCCAGTACAGGGTCGGCCTTCTGCAAACGGTTGAACGAGAACTGGCTGGCCTTGATACCTACGTAGTCGAGGTCGAAGAGGTTCTTTTCGGGCTTTTCTACCGGCAAGCCTAACATGACTTTGGTAGCCAGTTCGATAAAGTTAATCTTCAGCACCTTGCTGACGAACGGGAATGAACGGCTGGCACGCAGGTTACATTCAATTACCTTGATGTCGTTTTCACGAGCCAGGAACTGGATGTTGAACGGACCAGAGATGTTCAGCTCTTTCGCAATCTGACGAGAGATACGCTTGATGCGGCGTACGGTTTCTACGTACAGTTTCTGCGGCGGGAACTGGATGGTAGCGTCGCCTGAGTGTACACCGGCAAACTCGATGTGTTCAGAAATGGCGTAAGCTACGATTTCACCGTTCTGTGCCACGGCGTCCATTTCTACTTCCTTGGCGTGTTCGATGAACTGGCTTACTACTACCGGATGCTTCTTCGATACGTTAGCGGCCAGCTGCAGGAAGCGTTCCAGCTCTTCTTGGTTAGAACATACGTTCATGGCTGCACCAGAAAGCACGTATGACGGACGAACCAATACAGGGAAGCCTACCTTTTCAATAAACGCGTTGATATCTTCCATAGAAGTCAGTGCGCTCCATTCAGGCTGGTCTACGCCGATACGGTCGAGCATAGCCGAGAACTTGTCGCGGTCTTCAGCGTTGTCGATGCTCTTGGCAGAAGTTCCCAGAATATTTACCTTCTGTGCGTCCAGGCGCAATGCCAGGTTGTTCGGAATCTGTCCGCCAGTAGATACGATGACTCCGTGCGGGTTTTCCAGGTCGAGGATATCCATCACACGTTCGAAAGTCAGTTCGTCGAAGTACAGACGGTCGCACATATCGTAGTCGGTCGATACGGTTTCAGGGTTGTAGTTGATCATTACTGAGCGGTAGCCTTCCTTGCGGATGGTGTTCAGTGCCTGCACGCCGCACCAGTCGAATTCTACAGATGAACCGATACGGTAAGCACCTGAACCCAGTACAACGATACTCTTGTGGTCGCCCAAATAATGTACATCGTTGGCCACGCCGCTGTAAGTCAGGTACAGGTAGTTAGTCTGTGCCGGATATTCGGCTGCCAGCGTGTCAATCTGTTTTACTACCGGCACGATGCCTACGCTCTTACGGTGGTTACGGATTTCCAGGATACCGTCTTCCATATCGCCTTCGTAGCCGATGGCACGTGCCATCTGGAAGTCAGAGAATCCCTGACGTTTTGCCTTGTAGAGCAGCTCGTTCGGAAGCTGTGAAAGCTGTGTATGGTTGTTGCCCCACTCGTGGAGTTCCTTTGAAGTCTGCATGATGTTCATCAGCTTGTCGAGGAACCACTTGTCAATCTTGGTGAGGTCGTGAATCTGGTCTACTGTGTAGCCTGCACGCATAGCCTTTGAGATGACGAAGATACGCTTGTCGGTCGGTTCGCGCAGTGCTTTGTCGATGTCTTCGATAACCAGCTCCTTGTTTTCTACGAAACCGTGCATGCCCTGACCAATCATACGAAGACCTTTCTGGATAGCTTCTTCGAAGGTACGTCCGATGGCCATAACTTCACCTACTGACTTCATGCTGGAACCCAGTTCGCGGTCTACGCCGTGGAACTTACCCAAGTCCCAGCGAGGAATCTTACATACGCAGTAGTCCAGTGCCGGTTCGAAGAAGGCAGAAGTTGTTTTTGTTACTGAGTTCTTCAGGTCGAACAGTCCGTAACCCAATCCCAACTTAGCTGCAACGAAAGCCAGAGGATAACCTGTAGCCTTAGAAGCCAGTGCAGAAGAACGGCTCAGACGTGCGTTAACCTCGATTACGCGGTAGTCTTCTGATTCAGGGTCGAACGCGTACTGTACGTTACATTCACCCACGATACCGATGTGACGGATGATGCGGATGGCCAGTTCACGCAACTTGTGGTATTCGCTGTTGGTCAGTGTCTGTGACGGAGCGATAACGATAGACTCACCGGTGTGGATACCCAGCGGGTCGAAGTTTTCCATGTTGCAGACCGTGATACAGTTGTCGAAACGGTCGCGCACTACTTCGTATTCCACTTCCTTCCAGCCTTTCAGACTCTTTTCTACCAGCACCTGCGGAGAGAAAGAGAACGCTTTTTCGGCCAGCACGTTCAGTTCTTCTTCGTTGTCGCAGAAACCTGAACCCAGACCTCCCAGTGCGTAGGCTGCACGGATAATGACCGGATAACCCAGTTCCTTCGCTGCACGGCGGGCATCTTCAATGTTTTCTACCGCCTCACTCTTGATGGTCTTCACGTTGATTTCGTCCAGCTTCTGTACGAAGAGCTCACGGTCTTCTGTATCCATGATGGCCTGTACTGGAGTACCCAGTACGCGGGTGTTGTATTTTTCGAACACATCAGCTTTGTAGAGAGCCACACCGCAGTTCAAGGCAGTCTGTCCACCGAATGACAGCAGCACGCCGTCGGGACGTTCCTTGTCGATGACCTTTTCTACGAAATACGGAGTAACAGGCAGGAAGTAGATTTTGTCTGCCACACCTTCCGAAGTCTGCACGGTGGCGATGTTCGGGTTAATCAGGATGGTTTCGATACCTTCTTCCTTCAGCGCTTTCAGGGCCTGCGAACCAGAGTAGTCGAATTCACCTGCTTCACCGATTTTCAGGGCTCCTGAACCTAACAGCAATACTTTCTTTATGTTTTCTTTCATTGTCTTCTTTGTTTTTTAGTGGATTACAGCAACTTTACAAACTCATCGAACAGGAATTCCGTGTCGGTAGGACCGCTGGCAGCTTCCGGATGGAACTGAGCCGAGAACCAGGGGTTCTTTTTGTGGCGGATACCTTCGTTCGAACCGTCGTTCATGTTGATGAAGAGCGGTTCCCAGTCGGCTCCCAGTGTATTGTTGTCTACGGCATAACCGTGGTTCTGTGAGGTGATGAAGCACTTATCTGTGCCCACCATACGTACCGGCTGGTTATGGCTGCGATGACCGTATTTCAGTTTATAGATTTTGGCACCTCCTGCCTTTGAAAGCAGCTGGTTACCCATACAGATACCGAAGATAGGAAGTTTTTCGTTCTGCATGGCCTTGCGGATATTCTGTACGGCTGCATCACAAGTATCGGGGTCGCCCGGACCGTTGGAGATGAACAGACCGTCGAACTGCAGAGAGTTGAAGTCGTAGTTCCAGGGTACGCGGATGATTTCCACGTCGCGTTTGAGCAGGCAACGGATAATGTTTGATTTCACGCCGCAGTCTACCAGCACTACTTTTTTCTTGCCTTCGCCTTCGTTGTAGCGAATCACTTCCTTGCAAGAAACCTTGTCTACGTAGTTCACACCTGCATAGGTAGCTTCGGGAATGTTATTTGGTTCATCGTCGAACACGATTTTTCCCATCATCACTCCATGTTCGCGCAATACCTTGGTCAGTTCGCGTGTGTCGATGCCCGTGATGCCCGGAATCTGTTCGCGTTTCAACCAGTCGCCCAGACTTTCCACTGCATTCCAGTGAGAGTATTTTTCACTGTAATCGCTTACGATAATCGCTTCGGCATGGATTTTCTCGCTTTCCATGAAAGTGGGCAGTCCGTTTGCTTCGAATGTGAAGGGAGGCACACCATAGTTACCTACCAGCGGGTAAGTCAGTGTCATCAACTGACCGGCATACGAAGGGTCGGTCAAGCTTTCGGGGTATCCGGTCATTGCCGTATTGAAAACTACTTCACCGGCTACCGGTTTCTCATAGCCGAACGACTTGCCATGAAAGCGGCTCCCGTCGTCGAGGATCAATGTTACATTTCTCATTACCTTGTTACTAATAATCTTTATATCTTGTATTTTTTCTATTCTACTCTCGTATATACGAAAAAACGCCCGGACTTGCCGAAAAGCAGTTCCGGGTGTTTGAAAAAATAGGAAATCTTAAATATTCAGGAAATAAATGACATAAAAGAAAAAAGAAATAGCTTCCGGCATTTGTCCATTTCGCCGGAACTCCGAATGTGCGCTTATTCTTTTTACTATGTGTTGAACAGTAATACATCAAACTCTTTTGTCACGTCATAATTCGGAGTGCAAAGATAATGTTTTCTGCTCAAATGAAAGGATGTTTGCCAAAAGTTTTTACAAAAATATTTCATTTTCTTTTTTTACTTCTTTTCTCCGCTGTTACGAGCAGCTCTTTCGCGCATGATGCTGTCCGACCATTCCTGCAGGCGCTTGTATTCTTCTTCGGTGAGCCGCATGAACGAGCCGTGCTGCGGATGTTTCACACCCTCCATGGTGACGGGGGAGTGGAAGTTGGAGAGTTTCTCGTCGGCCTGACAGATGCGGTATCTTTTGGGATTGGAGGAGTATTCGATGTAGGCTACACGCCAGGTAGAGTCGCCCACCAGCTGGAAGGCAGAGCAGCCCTCACATTTCTTGTTGCCTTCAAACTTCACATAGTCGTTCTCATCCTTTATTTTATAGGGACCGGTCAGTTTTGTAGCTGTGGCGGCAAAGATGCCGGGTGTACCTCCTTCTTTTTTGATTAGCATGTGGTAGAGTCCGTCGGCCGGCACATAGTTGATGTCGGCATCGATGGTGGCATATCCCCAGTCCACCAGCAGGCGGGGCTTGGTGAGACGTGTAAAGGTGGCGTCAGCATAGGAATAGAACACGCGGTCGTACTGGTCTTCTGCCGGATTAAGCAGTGAATAGTATATCATGTATCCGCCCTTCGTGCCATCGGCCCATACGTACGAAGGGTCCCAGAAAATCTGCGGTGCCCATACGCGTTTGATGGTGCTGTAGTCCTTATAGACGTCGGGCGACTGAGGGTCACAGAAAATGTCCGGTCCCTGGCGGAAGTCGAAGGTGGTAGAAGTCCAGTGAATCAGGTCGTCACTTTTCAGCAAGTTGATGCCGTAGTTGAACCACGATCGGCTCTTGGCGTTGCTCATGTCGGTAGTCACCATCAGGTAGCCCTTTCCGTCGGACGTACGGCAGATAAAGGCATCGCGTGCTCCTCCCTCTATTTTTGACATTTCTTCTACATTGTATACGGGGTCGCCATCAATCAGGTCGTGAAAGTGTACGCCGTCACGGCTCAGGGCGTAGGCCGTCCATTCCCCTCGTCCGCTCATGTGACAGTACAAGTATCCGTAGTCTCCCTTTTGCAAGTTTTGTGCTCCGGCTCCCAGTGAAGCCAGTGCCAGCAGTGAAATCATCAGTTTCTTTTTCATGGTAGTGTAATGTTTCATTTTGCGGGTAAAAGTAGGAAATCGGCAGAAGACAGACAAGGGACTATTGTACAAATTACACGTAATAATGTGTCAAATGCCCCTGTGATGTAGCGGAAACGGGTTGTATAGGCTGGAAAAATGTAGTTTTTCGGAAAAAAATTTCTTTTTTATTTGGCAGGTTTCAAGAAAAGAGTAACTTTGCAACCGTTTTCAACGAAACACGTTGCCGAAATAACTCAGTTGGTAGAGTAACTCATTCGTAATGAGTAAGTCGCGGGTTCGAGTCCCGCTTTCGGCTCCGACTTAAAACTGCTTATTCCATTGTGAATTAAGCGGTTTTTCTGTTTTCTATACTCATATTAAACACCTAGTACTATATTGGCGTCAATATTCAATTTCTGGCTAATTTCGCGGGCTACTTTCAAGGTCGGTTCACATTTACCGGAAATATAATCACTCAAGCGTGAAGGACTGACTCCGATTAATTTTGCTAAAGATTTCTGATTAAGTCCCATCTCATACATACGAAGTTTGAGGACATCAACCAGCGTTGGTTCTCCCAGTGCGAAATGTTCTTCAGAATAATCTGCAACGAGATTAGAAAGTAATTCTAACTCTATACTGTAAGGATTATCCAGAGGGGTTTCATCTGTGACCAGTGGAAGTAATTCCTCAACTCTTTTTACTGCCCAATCGTATTGAGCTTTTGTTTCTATCTTTGTCATGGCTCTTGGTTGATCGGTAACTGCCGATTCGGTTTAATTATAAAACTGAACAATCAGCTATCTTGTCATATTCGGCATGAGTGCCTATAAAACGAATATAAACGAACTTTATAGTGAATTTTATCACTACAATCAGTCTGTAGCTATTACCTTTGATATTGAATACATAATGTTGGTTACCCACATTATCTACGCTATTAAAGGTCTTTTTTACGTCTGCAAAGCAAGTCCATTCGCTTCTTTTGACTATGGTAGTCCATTCTTGCAAAGCTACTTTTGCATCAGGATGCGCTTCTGCATATTCTTTTATAGCTTGTTCTGTAAATATTCTCATTAGATTCACTCGATTGGCATGTGGCAAAGATAAGAATAAAATTCTGATTTGTAAAATAAAATTCTATTATTTGGAATCATGGTAAGCGCTTCTAAAACGCCTAAGCGTTTGCTTTCAAACGCAAGTGCATTTAAAGTAAAACGCCCTTGCGTTTTATTTAAAACGTAAAGGCGTTTAAGTTAAAACGCAAAGGCGTTTTTTCAACCCTGTTTTAAAGCCTGAAAAGCCTACAGTTTCTGGTCCGAAATAAGTCGGGCGATGCGTGTCTTGCTCTGCGCCCCTTTGGTGAGCAGGTACACATGCTTGTAGGCATCGCGGTTCAGTTCGGTAGGCGAGCCGTTGATGAGGATGATGTTCCGGTCGTTGGCAAACTTTAGGATACCGTTCACGTTGTTCGGGTGAAGCTTACCGATTTCGTCCATCATACAGTGCAGCTTGAAGTCCTTGAACTTGCGCGAAGCCCCTTCCTTGAACACGTTCAGCAACATGATGTTGATCATGGCCTTCACCAGAATGTCGGTACCTTCCGAACCCACGTTCGACAGCTTCTCTACGAAGCCCGTGTCGTTGTTGTTCTCGATGATGCGGAAACGCAGCTCGAACGAGTCGTACAGGCGGATGCTGTCGTAGCGGTAGGCGTGAATCTCCTTGATGAAGTCGCGGAGCAGGGCGATGGCCTCCTGTTTCACCAGCTGCTCGTTTTCCGACGAGAAGAGGTTGGTGCCTGGCGTGAGGTCATAGGCATGCTCGTTGTAGTACTTCTGGATGGCACGCAGACAGTTTACCACACGGTTGCTGCTTTCTTCCACCTTCATTTCGATGCACTGGATAACGCCCACGAAGTTGCACGTCTGGAATCCCTTGTTCACCTGACCGATGAGGTCCTGAATGTCGTCTTCCGAAGCCGTGAGCATTGAGGTATCCATGCTGATGCGCTTGAAGATGTCGGAGTGCTCGTTGTTGATGCGGCGGACGAATTCGCTGATTTTGTTCTCTTCCACAAAGTCGTGCAGTTCCTCGGCAAAGCGGATATACTCCCAGTCCTCGGTAAACTTGGTCTTGAACTTGAAGGTATTCTCTTCGTCGAAGTGACCGGTGAAGAGGTTCACCTCTTTGCGCAGACGGTTTTGCAGCGTCATGTACTGGCTGTCCGTGCGGCCCAGTTCGTCAATCAGTTCCAGGCAGGTGCGCGGCGTGTGGATTTCCAGCGTGACGGGGTTCTCGGGATTGAAAATATCCTGATGCGGCTTGTACCAGTCGTAGGCCGAAATTTTGTTGTACGCCTCCAGATTAGCCTGAAGCTGTGTCACTTCCTTTTCTGCTTGCTGCAGTTCCTTGTTCAGGGCATCAATCTGCTCCTGCAAGCCCGAGGTTTCCCGGCGCAGGTTGTCCTTCTCCTGGCTGAGCTGGCGTTTCTGTTCCTCCTGTTCACGCTTCCATTCCGGAATGTGGTCGATGAGGTCGCGCTTGTCCTTCTGGTACTCGATGAGCAGGGTGGCGTGCTCCTTGATGAACTGCAGTTCCCGGTCGATATCGCGCAACTGACTGCTAATCTGTTGCAGACGTTCGGTGTCGGCACCCTGTGAGTGCAGTTCCTGCTTCATCTGACGCTCGTATTCGGCTTTTTCCGTGGCGATGCGCTGCTGCTCTTCCTTATCCTCCAGGCGGATGCTGCCGGCCTGTGTCTCTTTCTCGTGCGCGATGTCCTGCTGCACCCGGTTCCATTCCTGCTTCAACTGGTTCAGCTTCTCGCTCTTTTCGCGGTTCAGGTTGTTCAGTTTACCGTCAATTTCCTTCAGTTCTGCGGCGATGCGTTGCTTTTCCTCTTCCAGTTTCCGGAGTTTGGCAGTACGTTCGGCTTCCGCCTTCTTCTTCCAGTCGTCCAGGTCGAGCATATCTTTCTGGTACTGCTGTTCCAGTTTCTCCAGCTCGTATTCCTGCACGGCTATCACGTCTTTCTGTTCCTTGATGCGCGGCTGGTATTTGGCTTTCAGCTGCTCTTCCAGGGCCTCTTTCTCCTGTTGCAGACGGAGGGTTTCAGCCTGGATTTCCGCCAGTCGCTTGATGCCCTTGTCATGTTCCGCCTGATAGTCGTCGATGGAGCGGATGTGGCGTTCGATGTCCTGCAGGGAAATGGAGATGCCGTAGAACGACGTACCCTCGTCTACAATCTTCGGCGAGAGGTTGGTCTGCCAGAGGATGGACTCGTCGCACAGCTTACCGATGTTTTCTTCCCATCCCTTCTTGTGTTCCTTGAGCCAGCCTTGCAGGGTGCTCTTGCTGTTTTTCAGGAAGGTTTCCAGTTCGTCCATACGCGGGCGGAGCTGCAAGTGCTCGGCCTGCAACTGCATCAGTGCCTCGTCTTTTTCCTTCAGTCCCTTCTGCAACTCTTCTTCCCACTTCAGCGTGAGTTCCTTGATGATGAGCTGGGCGTTGTTGATGCGGTTCTTCTTGCTCATGTGCAGACCCGTGTACGACTGGATGCGGTGTTTCAGCTCCTCCTGCTCGGCTTCGAAGAAAGTCTCCTTGCGGCACAATTGCATCTGGTAGTCGAGGGCGGTCAGTTCGTTTTGCTTGCTGCTGCGCTCCGGATGCAGTTGCTGGGAGAGCTGTTCGTATTCCTGGTAAAGCGCTTCGGTAGCCGCTTCGTGCTGACGGCGGGCTTCTTCGATGCGGGTATTGAATGTGTTGTTCAGTCCCTCAAGCTGCTTGATTTTGGCCTCGTGGATGCGGTTCCACTGCTCGTCGAGACTCTGGATGAGTGACTTGTACTTGGTGGAGATTTCCGTGTAGTGCGAGGTAAGGATGCGCTGCTCTTCCTGCAATCCCTGTTGCTTGTTCTTCCACTCCTCCTTGCGGGCCGAACGCTCCATGATTTCCTCTATCTGGCGGCGGGCATATTCCTTTTCCTTCTGCTGTGCCTTTTGCAGTTCGTTGTTCAGGATGGCCAGCGCCTCCTGCATCTTGTCGCAGCGCTGGCGCGACTGTTCCTGTAACTCCTGACGGCGGGCGAGGAGGGCGGTACGTGCTTTCTCAGCCTGGTGCTTCTGTTCCTCGGCCTTGGGCAACTGGCTTTCGGTAAGGCGGTAGGTGGCGGCCAGTTCGCGGCAACCCTGCACGAGGGCGGTCTGCTGACGTGACACCTGTGCCGAGAGGGAGGTGATTTCCTTGGCCTGTTTCTGCGTTTCACGTTTTTGGAACTCTTCGATGTCGCGCAGGCGGGTTTCGAAGTTCTTCAGGTGTTCCTTGTAGGTATTCAGGTCGATGGCGGTCTCGTCTTCGTTGATGGACGAGATGATGGTCTTCTTGATGAACTCTGCATCAAGCTTTGAGTTGAGGAGCACGTTCTGTATGGTACGCGGAATATTCTGGTACTGTTTGCTCTCCATGAGCGAATAGCGGCTCATTTCGGGACCTGCCCCGTTGCCGTAAAGGATGTTACGGTATTCGTCGTAGGTATAGATGATGCGTGAGTAGTCCACTCCATACTGGTCGAGGGCGGCACGGATACGGTCGTTGCCGCTGTAGGCCGTGCGGTTCTCGTCGACAAAGAACTCCATGCGGTAGGGCGAGTCGATGAAGCGGTAGCACACGCGGCCCATCGACTTGAAGCTCAGGATGCAGAACGCTCCCTGCTCGGTGGTTACCTCGTAGATGATGTAGGAGTTGGAGTAGGGGAAGTAATATTCCGTGTAGCTCTGTTTCTCTACGGGGATACCCAGCTTCTGGGTGTCGGCGTTGTAGAAAAACAGGATGGCGCGCAGCACGGTACTTTTTCCCACTCCCTGCGTGCCGATGAAGTGCACATTCCCGTCCAGGTAAATGTCGTCGGCATAGGGAATGTTGGCGCTGTTGATAAAGATGATTCTATTCAGGTTTCTCATTGTCTTCCGTTTCAGTGTCGTCGTAAATTTGGATACTTTCAATCAGGCGTTCCAGGTAGTGCCAGGAACTCATCACCTTGTAGGTGTTGGTCTTCTCGTTCTCCAGTTCCAGGAATGACTCCTTGGTGAGCTGGCGAATCAGGTTGTCGAGCACGTCCTTGCGCACGTCCTTGTCGGAGAAATGCTTGCGCAGGCCGTCGAGCTTGTTTTGCAGCATCACGTTGATGTTGGCCTCCACCAGAATCTGTTCGGGCTGGAAGCGGAAACCTGCACCGAAAGTCTCGTCGTAGGTCTTGAACAGGTCGAGCACGTCAATCCAGTAGTAGGCACGCATGATTTTCTGTTCCAGTGTGGTACGCGGTTCCACGCGCGAGAAGTAAAAGTATTCGTTGCCCCGTTCCAGGGTGTAGCCGATTTGGGCGAAGTAGACCGAGAGCGCTTCGAAATGGTCGTCTATCTGGTCGTACATGTCGCGCACGGCTTCGTTGCAGCTGTTCGAACTGATGAACTGTCCCTTTTGGAGACAGTCGAACAAGGCCGCAGTATTGTCAGGTATATGTATGTTCAGTTCCATAAGTCAAATGTATAGGATGAATGGGTTACGAGTTGGCCGGATACACTTTGGCATATTCGTACTGGTGATACAGGCCGAATTCCTCGCTGATGCGGAGACGGTTTTCGTAGAGCGACACCATCTGGCAGAACAAGGTGGTGCGTTCCTGCTCGTCCACTTCGCGGGCGAAGGTGTAGTGCATCAGGTAGTGGAAGAGGTCTTCTTCCGGAGCCGACGCATCGTTCCAGCGGGCCTGTGCCTGCGCCTGGATGTAGTCGCTCAGGGTTTCTTCCAGGTCGATGACCTCCTGGTACATGGCCTGCGATTCCATGTCCTCCTCGCTGAAGGCGCCCGCCTCGTTGCTGCGGATAATCTCGCGGTACTGCAGGTTGCGCAGCACTTTCAGGATGACAGGACGTGCCTCGTCGGTACTCAGGTAGGGCAGTGACAGCTTGAACGAAGACGGCACGCTGCCTTCCACCAGTACGGAATGTTCCCTTTCGAGCACTTCCGAGAGGTTGCTTCGCGAACGCAGCTCAAACTGGTCTTGCAGGTACTTCACCTTCCGGATTTTCTCTACTAAAATCACCTGGCTCTTAATCTGGTTCAGGTAGTTGATGATGTCCTGCTGGGCACGGATGAGGCTGTGGGCCGAGAGCTGGAGTTCGCTACGCAGTTCCAGCAGGATGCGGTTCAGTTCCTCGTCGGTAGCTTGCTGGAAAAACCGCCGTTCCTCGTGCAGGATGAGGTTTTCGGTGGTATCAATCAGCTGCTGGATGTGAATCCGCTTCTTGTCCAGGTTTTCCAGTTTGGCAATCTTTATCTGGTAAGTCGGTTCGTGCTTGAACGCATTGTCGATGCTGCTCTGCAGGTTCATGATGTTGCGGATGGTGGTACGCGCAATCTTCTGGAAGGTAATCTTGATGTGGCGCACATAGCTCTCCTTGCGCGAGCCAATCTGCTCCTTCTCGTAGTAGTCCATCAGTTCGTGCAGGAAGGCAATGTTCTCGTCGATGATGGCAGTGTTGATTTCCTCGTTCGCTTCGAGGAGCAGTTCGAAAAAGTCGAGGAAGCGGGCATCCAGTTCCACGAAGTTGCCGTTCTGGCGGATGACTTCTTTCTCTATGAGCAGTTTCAACCGGTTTTCATCGTCCTTGAGCAGTGCCAGTGCGTCGGAATAGCGAAAACTCAGCGTCTTTCGTTTCTCGAACATTTCCGTGAGCAGTCCCCTGGCCGCCGCAATGGTATTGATAATTTCGTGAATCGATCGGAATATATACATAGTCTAGTTGAAAATTCGGGCAAAGTTATAATTTGCCCGCCAATTTTCCTAATGTTCCGAAGCGATTTTCCCGCTCTTGCGGAGTGCTTTTCAGGGAGGAAAGAGCTGGTTCCAGTACTTCCCTGTCAGTACTCCAGTACTTCTTAGGCAGTACTTGAGTACTTCCCTGAAAGTACTGCAGTACTCCCTTGGCAGTACTGGCTGGATGAAAGATGATGGTGTTTGTTTGATGGAACGGGAGTCTTATTCCTGACTCACAGCAGCAAACACGGGGCGGAGCTGCTGGCTTTCGGTCTCGAAGCCGTACCAGTAGTAGCGGCCTTCTTCGGGGGCAGGAAGCTTGCACAGACGGAGGTCGTCGCGGTACGTACCCGTACACACCGTCCACGCTTCGGGCGGAGTGACGTGCTTTGTGCGTACCCGTTCGGCCGGCTCCTTCTTGAGTGACATGCCGGCTTCAATCCATGCCCGGCTCATGGCGGTCAGGAAATGAGGGTAGTGCTCCTTGCAGAAATGGTAGAGCAGGATACCCCGTCGCTCCAATCCCATGGGCTGGTCAATGACCCCGATTTGAATCAGGTGGTTCAGGAAACGTGTCAGAAAGTCGGGTTCTTCCACAATCAGACGGCGGGTGATTTCCTGCCAGGCTGGTGCGTTGTAGAATCCGTCGAGCAGACGCGATAGCTGGCGGGCTGTCTGTAACTCGTCGGGGGTGATTTCACGGGTCTGGAGCACCTCGTAAGGGGGAAGAGGAGAGTAGCAGATGCCCAGTTCCTCGGCCCGGCGCCGCATCTCCGTGCCCGGCAGCAGTTTCAGGGATTCCAGCTGGATTTCTCCTGCGCGGTATTTGGCCAGCGTACGTACATCGTTGAAAATCTGTGAAAGGTGATACAGCGGCAGTCCCGCAATCAAGTCGGCGTGCGTTTCCATGTTGTCCAGCGCGCAGAGGTAACGCAGACCCTCCAGTGCATCGGCCAGTTTGCCGGCTCTCCGGCTGACGGTAAGCACTTCTTTGTGCAGGCTCTGGATACCTGCTTCCAGGTGAAGCAGTCCCTTAGGCATGGAAGCCAGTTCCTTTTTCAGTTCCTCCGAAAGTAAAGCCGGATGGATTTCCAGGTGGAAACGTATGTCGGGGAACTCGCGGAAGAGGTCGAACAGGGCTTTGGCCCGGTGGCTCTGGTAGTTGAATGTACGGTCGAGCACCCGGATGTTACGGATGCCTTTCTCGTGAATCAGTCGGACACGTTCGCGGATAGCCTCAACGGAAAGCGTGCGAACCGGCTTTTCTCCTCCGCTCACACAGAATGCGCAGGTGTTGAAACAGCCGCGGGTAGTTTCCAGTTGCACGAACGGCTTGCTCCAGTTGAAGAACGGACTTTGTTCGGGATTCACCAGCTTGTCGAAAGCCATTACACGTGAAAGTCCGTTGTCATGATATTGTCCTTCTGCATCCAGAAAGCAGAGTCCCGTGATGCGGGTCCATTCTTCCGGTTGCTGCCAGCAGGCGAGCCATTGCGGAAAAGTCTCTTCACCTTCTCCCCGGAATACGCAGTCTACAAAGCGGTTGGTGCGCAGGAAGTCTTCGTTGTGTCCCAGGAACTCCGGACCGCCCAGTGCCACCACGCAACGGGGCAGCATGGCTTTCACCCGACTGATGACGTGCATGAGCACTTCGTGGTTGAACAGCCAGCAGGTAGCCGCCAGAATATCCGGTGCCTGACGTACGACTTCTCCGGCTGTCATGCTCGGATTTTCGTTGATAGTAGCCGACACCACTCCCCATTCCAGGGACGGGTCGTGCATGATTTGTGCGTGCAAGGCCGGAAGGGCCAGCGAGGCGTGAGCGTACGAGCTGTTCAGGTCGAGCCAGAGAATTTTCATGGGTAAAAGGGAATCAAGTGATGAATGAATAGGACAAAGTAAAAGGATTTGCAAGCCGATGAGAAACCGGACTGCAAATCCTTTATGGTGACGGGACCATTCCTTTATGGAGAATGCCCGATACTATTTTTAGATTACGTATTGTGAACTGATAGATTCGTTCGACATCACGCGGCGGATAGTTTCAGCAAACATGTCGGCGATAGACAACTGTTTTACCTTGGCGCAGCGCTGTGAGTAAGGAATACTGTCAGTGAATACCATCTCTTCCAACTGAGAGTTCTGTACACGTTCAGAAGCTGGGCCAGACATTACACAGTGAGAAGCGATAGCGCGTACAGAGCGTGCACCTGCTTCCTTCATGATGTCGGCAGCCTTAGTAATGGTGCCAGCTGTATCTACCATGTCGTCAATCAGAATTACGTTCTTGTCTTTTACGTCACCGATAATCTGCATGGAAGCTACCACGTTTGCTTTTTCGCGTGTCTTGTGGCACAATACCAAAGGCACATCCAGGTATTTAGCGTATGTGCTGGCACGTTTTGAACCACCCACGTCAGGAGTAGCGATTACCAGGTTCTCCAGGTTCAGTGACTGGATGTAAGGAGCGAAGATGGTAGACGCATACAAGTGGTCAACCGGAATATCAAAGAATCCCTGAATCTGGTCAGCGTGAAGGTCCATGGTAATCAGACGGTCGATACCTGCTACGCTCAACAAGTCGGCTACCAGTTTCGCACCGATAGACACACGCGGTTTGTCCTTGCGGTCCTGACGAGCCCATCCGAAGTAAGGAACTACGGCAATGATACTCTTGGCTGATGCACGCTTGGCAGCGTCAATCATCAGGAGGAGTTCCATCAGGTTGTCTGAGTTAGGGAAAGTGGACTGTACCAGGAATACATGCTGTCCACGGATTGATTCTTCATAGGAAACTGCAAATTCGCCGTCTGCGAAATGAGTAATGTTCATGTTACCAAGTTCACAGCCCAGGCTGTTACAGATTTTTTCTGCAAGGTATCTCGAGTTTGTACCAGAGAATACCTTAAAAGGTGATGTTGCGCTCATTGTAAAAATAGATAATATTGCCTTATTTTCTGCAAAAGTACGCCATTTCTTTAAGCCGGACAAACGTTTCCGGCAGAATTTTAGCGAATGACTCAGTCGGCCAGTCGCTTCAATTTTCTGAAATGAGCGATAAGTTCTTGATAATTGTAGTCTGAAGCGGGGTCAAACTTGTTCCACAGTCCTCCTAAGATAGCGGCCCCCCCGAAACCGAAATCCTTCACCTGAAGCAGGTTGTTCTCGTCTACACCTCCCAGGGCAATGACCCGTTTGTCGATAATGCCTTTCTCGGCAGCTTCACGGATGGATTCCGATGTGAAGGCCGATGCATATCCTTCCTTGGAGATGCTGTCGAATATCGGGCTGAGGAATACGTAGTCGCACATTTTCTTGTCGGCCATCACCTCGTCGAAGGTATGGCAGGATGCACTTACGTGTCCGGTATAGTTATCCGGAATCAGCGGATTGCGATGGCTCAGGTGGATGCCCTTGAGCTTATATTCTTCTTTTAAATAAAAATGGTCATGTACGACAATACGCTTGTGGTATTTCTCGGGAATGAGGGTTAGCAGACGCTCCGCATAAACCGGAGCCGTGTCGGGTTTACGCAGATGGAGTATGTCCAGTCCCTCGTCGAACAGAGTAGTAATGATCTTGTCTTCCTCTACAAAATAAGTAGGGGTTGTTATCAATATTAACTTCATGCGATTACACAAATTGTGGCGCAAAGTTAGTAACGTCTTTGTAATATTCCTAATGCCTGTGAATATTTATTTTTGTAGGGGACTGAAACATTTTGACATTTTAAGTGAAGTGCCGAAGGGGTTTTATCTAAAAAGCTTCGGGCTGTTAGCCAAAATGTCAAGGGATTTTGAAAGAGATTTTGCATGCTTTGAACCTGATGCCGATATTTTCGTATTTTTGCAATGATTTAATAGGTGGGGGCTTATTTTTCTGCTTCCCCTGATTTATTTTACTGATATGATCCAGATTTTAGTGATTGATGATGAAGATCTCATCCGCAACCTGCTGGCGCGCATGATAGAGCTGGAAGGCTACAAGGTGTGGAAAGCGAGTGACTGCCAGAGTGCATTGAAAGTGCTGAAAGCACAACCGTTTGATGTGGTGCTTTGTGACGTGTTTCTCCCCGATGGAAACGGGGTTGATTTCATTCGGGAGATAAAAAAACATCGTCCGGAAGCGGAGGTAATCCTGCTTACCGCTCACGGCAATATTCCGGATGGGGTGCAGGCCATTAAGAACGGAGCATTTGATTACATAACCAAGGGAGATGACAATCGCAAGATTATTCCGACAATCAGTCGTGCGGTGGATGAGGTAGAGAAAAAGAAAGGAAAGGCCGCTCCTTCCATATCCTATTCGTTTGAGTCGATTATCGGAAATTCCAACGGACTGAAGCAAGCGGTTGCGCTGGCACGGAAAGTGGCCGATACGGATGTGCCGGTGCTGCTCACGGGTGAAACTGGTACTGGAAAGGAAGTGTTCTCCCACGCCATCCATTACGCGAGCCCTCGCAGTCAGTATCCTATCATGGCCATCAACTGTTCGGCTTTCAGCAAAGACTTGCTGGAAAGTGAGCTCTTTGGCTACAAGGCCGGAGCCTTTACCGGAGCCATGAAAGACAAGTCCGGTCTGTTTGAAGTGGCAAATCACGGTACGGTTTTTCTGGATGAAATCGGTGAAATGGCTTTCGACTTGCAGGCCCGTTTGTTGCGTGTACTCGAAACTGGAGAATACATTAAGGTAGGAGATACCAAGCCAACGAAGGTAGATGTGCGCATCATCTCGGCCACTAACCGCGATTTGAAAAAGGAAATTGAGAACGGGCATTTTCGTGAGGACCTTTATTTCCGCTTGTCGGTGTTCCAGATTCATCTGCCTCCGTTGCGTGAGCGGAAAGATGATATTGAAATGCTGGCAGAGACTTTCCTGAAACGCTTCTCTGCAAAACTGAAGAAAGAAATCAAGGGAATGACTTCCGAGGTGGTGGACATACTGAAAGGAGCTGAGTGGCGGGGGAATATCCGTGAACTGAAGAACGTGATGGAGCGCAGTGCCATCGTCTGCGATGAAGAAGTGACCGTGCAGGACTTGCCGATTGACTTGCAATGTGCCGGAATGGACGAAGAGCAGGGTAAGGAAGAGTTTGAACTGGCAGTGATAGAACAGAAACATATCACGAAAGTGCTGCAATATACCAGGGGAAACAAAACAGAAGCGGCTCGTCTGCTGAAAATCGGTCTGGCCACGCTTTACCGTAAAATAGAAGCTTATCATATTTCTGTATAGGAACTTTTTTGTGCCTTTTTTTATTGTTAATACTTTATTTTTCAGATTGTCAGTTGGTTATATTTTTGCCTTATGCATGCCGTGAATTGTAGGGTTAGTATATGATTGTATTTATCTGGCGGCAGGCTTCAGCATCGGTTTCTGAAACATATTATTACACTATGTAATCATCCTTATCCTTGGTATTCCTGATATGAAGTGTCAGGGATTTTTATTCGGAGGACTTCTATATGGGCTCTATCGAAATGAGATGGTTTTTTCTCAAAATGAGAAGGTCGCTTGGAGAGTGTTTTCTCTTTGTACGAAGTTATTTTCCTGATACTTATAGGATTATGATTTTGGCTGATTTCACGGCATGACATTTGTCTGTTCAAAGGAAAAAACAAGAAAGGTTATGGATAATATTTTTGAATACGATGTACCTCGTAGCAAAGGCCGGAAACAGGGACTGATAAATACCCGGCTTATTATTTATATTTTAGGAGTGCTGGTATTGGTCGAAGCTGGACTGTTTGCTTTGTGTGCCGGGGTTTCACTTTTGTATGAAGAACCTGATTATATTTATTTTGTACAAACCATGGGTATCAATATTGCTCTTGGAGGAAGTATGGTGCTGGTGGGTAAACGAACCGACAACCTGATTAGTCGTCGTGACGGGTACTGCATTGTCAGTGTGTCGTGGCTGTTGTTTACGGCATTGGGGATGTTGCCTTTTTACTTTAGCGGATACATTCCTTCTGTGGCAGATGCTTTTTTTGAGACCATGTCTGGTTTTACCACTACAGGAGCGACCATCCTGGACGACATCGAGTCATTACCCTATGGGTTGCTGTTCTGGCGCAGCCTGACGCAGTGGATTGGAGGACTGGGTATTGTGTTGTTTACCATCGCCTTGCTTCCACTTTTCAGTGGTAGCAGCCAGCAGCTTTTCCTTTCGGAGGCTACCGGCGTGACGCATGACAAGATTCATCCCAAAGCGAAGATTATGGCCCGTTATCTGTGGCTGATTTATATAGGTCTGACGCTGGTAGAAACGATTCTGCTGATGTGTGGAGGAATGAACTTGTTTGATGCAATATGTCACTCTTTTGCCACCACGGCTACAGGCGGATTCTCTACCAAGCAGGATAGTGTGTCTTACTGGCATTCTCCGTTTATTGAATATGTGATTTCTATTTTTATGATTCTTTCCGGCGTAAATTTCTCGTTGTATTATATGGCGCTAAAGGGGAAGTATCAAAATTTGCTGAAAGACAGGGAACTTCATTGGTTCCTCAAATCTGTGGGTATACTGACGGGAATCATTACCATAGCTTTGTTCGTGACAGATTATTATGACCTGGAAACGGCATTCCGCAAAGCTCTTTTCCAGGTAGCTACTGTACATACCTCTTGCGGGTTTGCAACGGATGACTACAACTTGTGGCCTCAGTTCACCTGGATGCTGCTCCTGTTTGCCATGCTGTCGGGAGGTTGTACGGGTTCCACAAGCGGAGGAGTCAAGAACCTGCGTTTGCTCATCATAGCCCAGAACATCCGTAACCAGTTCAAGCAGATGCTTCATCCGCGTGCCGTATTGCCGGTGCGTGTCAATAAAGAAGCAATATCCTCGCAGGTATCGGCCACGGTATATACTTTCTTTGCCACGTATCTGGTTTGCATTTTTGTGGGTTGGACGCTGCTGATGTGCTTTGGAGTGGGACTGACCGAAGCAATGAGTACGGTTGTGTCGGCTATTGGCAACGTAGGTCCGGGGTTGGGCGCTTTTGGTCCCGTGTATTCATGGGCTGCCTTACCCGATGCGGCCAAATGGATATTGTCGGTACTGATGTTTATCGGTCGTCTGGAAATTTTTGGCATTCTGCTGTTGTTCTATCGTGGGTTCTGGGAAGACAATTGAAATGACTGGATTTATATATTGGTATGATATCCGATGCGGGAAAGATCTGCCAGATGTTTCAGAAAGCCGAAGAAGTGATTAATATTGGCTTTACAGCTGAGGAATTGATTGAGCGGCTCAAATAGGGAAAGATATATCGTCCGGAGAAAATTCAAACTGCTCTTGAAGGAAATAGCTTTCCAATACAGCACGTCTTTTACGGTTCTTTATGTGCAGACTCCCTACAAGAGTATAGAACGTATCAGTCTGGCTTCGCAACGCTACCTGCCGAACTACTTCAAGCTGGTGAAGGAACTGGGGGGGGAGATGTGCTGCAAGTGTTTTCGCAGACTATAAGCCATCATAGAAACCTGCAGGGAAAAACAGATTACGACCATCTGCATGGGGCGTCCTGCCTTTAAAATGCCTCGGACCGTCTTTCGGATAGGGAAATACAAAAAGTTTTTGCGGGCTTTGACCGAGATGAAAATAGATTTGATTATAATTGCATAAAATTCAATGAAAATGAATGGTATGAATATTAAAGCAAAAATCGCGCTTACGATAGGCGTGCTGGTATCTATGATTGTACTGTTAGTAGTACTCTCTGTGGCTAATCTGCAGATTCTGACGGCTACGGAACCGGATAGCCCGGCTGCCGGTCCGGGATTGAACCGGGCCTTGATATGGATTACGGTAATCGGAGGTATTTGCATCTTGATAGGTATCGGTATGCTCATCAAGTTGCCTGCATCTATTAACTCGCCAATCAAACAGCTGGCCGATGGCATTCTGGAAATAGCCAACCATAATTACGATGTGACTCTGAACTTGAAAGGTGGAGAAGAATTGGTGGAAGTTTCGAAAAACTTTAACCGGATGGCCAGACGGCTGAACGAGTATCATAACAGTACCTTGTCCGACCTGATGGCTTCCAAACGCTACATGGAAACTATCATCAATTCCATTAACGAACCGATTATCGGACTGGACAATGAAATGAATATCCTTTTTATCAATCATGAAGCACTGAATGTGCTGAACCTGAAGCGGGAAAACGTCATCCGGAAGTCGGCTCAGGAAATAGCCATGAGCAACGACTTGCTGCGCCGTCTGGTAAGAGGACTGATAGAAGAGGGTGGAAAGGTGAAGAAGGAGCCGCTGAAAATTTATGCCGACAATAAAGAAAGTTATTTTCAGGTGAAGTACATGGACATCACGATGCCGGGAAAAGACGGGGTAACAATGGAGAAGAGAGGTAATGTGGTGCTGTTGAAAAACATCACTGAGTTTCAAGAGCTGGATACGGCAAAAACCACGTTTATCTCTACTATCTCGCATGAACTGAAAACACCGATTTCTGCCATCATGATGAGTCTGCAACTGCTGGAAGACAAACGTGTGGGGCATTTGAATCCGGAGCAGGAGGAGCTTTCGAACAGTATCAGGGAAAACAGCGAACGTTTGCTGAGCATTACGGGTGAATTACTGAACATGACACAGGTGGAAAGCGGTAAACTGCAACTGAAACCGAAGATAACCAAGCCAATTGAACTGATAGAATATGCTATCAAGGCTAATCGGGTGCAGGCAGAGAAGTTTGGTATTCAGATTGAGGTGGAATATCCGGAAGACAAGATTGGTAAACTCTTTGTAGACAGTGAAAAGATTGCATGGGTGCTGACCAACTTGCTGAGCAATGCCATTCGTTATTCTTCAGAAAACAGCCGGGTTATCATTGGCGCACGACAGGTGAATGAAAACAAGGAAATAGAGATGTATGTACGCGATTTCGGAAAGGGTATTGACCCGCGCTATCATAACAGTATTTTTGAACATTATTTCCGTGTGCCGGGTACTAAGGTGCAGGGCAGCGGACTTGGACTTTCCATCTCACGCGATTTCGTAGAAGCGCATGGCGGTACGCTGACCGTGGAAAGCGAGATAGGTAAGGGTAGTTGCTTTACGCTTCGGCTGAAAGCCTGAAAAACTTTTGTGTTAGGCAGATTTGAAAAACACGTGTACGAAGCTTCAGAGCAAGAGTCCGCATAACAACAGAAGGACGAACATGACTAACCCCAGAATCAGCTTGATTCTGAAGGCGTGGTTTTGTTCGGCTTGTTCTTTCTCTTGTGTCTGTTTTTTTATCTCCTCCAGCTTTTCCACGGAAAGAGTAGGAGGAAGCTCTGTGTGCCGGCGGCATTCGGTCATTCGCCGGCGCGTTTCTTTCATACGCTCCCGGTTGCGCTGACGGAGTTCCCTGTTTTCTTTGTCCCTTCGCATCATGTCGTGGATGCATCCTAATGTTCCCATTACGGTTATTATTTAGTGACAAGATAAGCAACAAACATCAATACCAAGATGATGGACAAACCGATATATCTGTATTTCTTGCAGAAAATCGTTGCGATACATAGAATGGCTATCAGTAGCTGATAGCAAATCTCTCCTGTTGTGCAGTTGCTCATAAATACATTCATGATTGCTACACCAGCCATCATAAAGAGCAGGAGATTAAGAAGAATCTTAAAAATGGTGTTTATAATTTTGTTTACTTCCATTGTTCAGTTTTCTGAATAGTTATTGAACCGAAGTCGCAATATGACTCTATACAAAGATAGTAATTATGACTGTAAAGAACGAGTGTTTATCCATCTAATTTTCAGTTTCATGTTCTTCGCTTGTTTGAATGTTCGCCTTAAATCACTACATTCGCAGTAGAATCTAAATCTAGTGATTATGAATATGTTGGTCAGACCGCCTTAATTTATCGGGAGAGTATAAGAAATACTTATATAATACACTTTCGGAAGAGAGTCTAATATGAAATAAGGCAGTATCATCATTTGTGTGATGCGATTGTGCGCTTGAATGCTTGTTTCTGTTAGAAGTATTCCCTTCTATTGATACTTTTCTCCATCTGTAGTCTGCTTTTTATTCTTTTATTTCATGTCAATTCCTTTTAAAAAGAAACATCTGTTATCAGAAGAGAATTTTGAGATAGTATATAAGGCTTACTATTCTCGTTTGTATTATTATAGTTTTCAATTTATAGCAGATGAGGAGACCTCAAAAGATATTGTAAATGATGTTTTTGAGAGAATCTGGTTACAACGCAATGAATTGAAAATAGAGACACTGGCTTTATATCTTCATACTCTTGTTCGTAATAGATGTCTGGATTATTTGAAACATAAAAAAGTGGAACAAAAATATGGAGAATTGTATAGTATAATTATGAAACAAGAAGTCTCCGATGATTTGGATTTATATGAGTCACGGATGGTACGTATTGAGAGAATCATCTCTGAATTAGGAGAACCCACTAAAAGTATTTTTACTAAATGTTATTTTCAAAATAAAAAATATACAGAAGTAGCTCAAGAACATCAAATTAGTATTAGTGGAGTAAAGAAGCATATAATGAAGGTGTTACGTTTAATTAGAATGGAGTTTAATATAAAATAGGTCCTGCTTTATGAAACAGAAGTTTGAGGATAAATTAGATCGTATGCTGGAGGCGCTGGAGCACCCTTCTTCATTTACATCAGAAGAATTGGAATTCCTTTTCTCAGATAAAGAATGTTTGGAAAATGCACGTGCTATTCTATATGCAAAGGAGGCCTTAGCCAGGAAATATGTTTCTATGCCTGACGTGAATAAAGAATGGGAGGCATTTGCTAGGGCACATAAGAAACATTCAAAAATACCAGTTATAATTGGTTTATTTGCGGCTGTAGCTTGTATTGTATTATGTTTTCTGCTGGGGCATTGGGAAAAGGTTTATGGGGGATTGCAAGTTTTTGAGGCGAAACAAGTTGCACATACTATAAAGCAGGAAATTGTTAATGGTATGATGACAATTTATATTCCACGAGGAATGCAAAAAGAAGTGAAACTTCCTGATGGAACTCGTGTGATATTGAATGCAGAAAGTCAACTTACATATAATACTGACCAATTTGGTCAAAAAAAACGGATTGTTATGCTTAAAGGTGAAGGCTTATTTGATGTTGTAAAAGATTCTCTTCATCCGTTTGTTGTTCAGTCTGGACATCTAAGTACTCAGGTTTTAGGAACAGTATTTAATCTGAGAAGTTATGAAAAAGAGGAAATGAAAATAACTTTATTGTCAGGCTCGTTGAAGGTTGTTTCTTTGCAAAAAAAGAATGGTTTATTAATTAAACCCGGTGAACAGGCTGTATTCTCAGATAAACAAGAATTGTATGCATTTGAAACTTTGCAGGCAAAGGAATTTACTTCTTGGACTGAAGGGAGTTTTTATTTTGATGATGAAACGCTAATGAGTATTTTATGTGAACTTGGACGTTGGTACAATGTGAATGTGGTATTTAAGAATAGAGAAGCAATGAATTATCGTTTACATTTCAAAGCATCTCGTAAAGAGTCTCTTTCTTCAATTGTAGAATTATTGAATTATGTTAGTAAAAGTGCTATTGCTTTTAGCGATAATACAATAATTGTTGGTAAATAAAACGAAAAACTGGTACCCTTTTTTTCATGCTGGTCGTATTTATAACAGAATATTAATAAAAATGATTTTATGAACTTAAAGCTATTTCAGTCTTTGTGTGTTATTCTGTTGTATACCAGTTATCTGGCTGCACAGACAGTAGAAAAAGTGAATGTGGAGTTGTACAATGTTGCTTTACCAGATGCTCTTAAAGAGCTTGAAGTTAAGAGTGGAACTCATATCTTATTTAATTATAAGGATATTGGGGAGTATTATGTAACTTGTCATGTGGAGAATCAGACATTTGAGCATGCAATAAATGTAATTTTATCTGAGAAACCACTCACCTATAAGAAGGTCCGTGAGAATACTTATGTCATTCAGAGATCTGAGGTTGTTCAAAAGTTGCATGAGGTAAGATATCTGCTGTCTGGTTTGGTTACTGATTCATTGAATCAACCTGTTGATGCGGCTGTAATCAGTGTGATGAATCCGCAAACAGGAGTTCCTTTAGGTCAGACCATTACTTCAGGTGAGGGTAGATTCAGTATGAAGGTAAAGGGAAATGTGCAGCTCTATGTCAGTTGTTTAGGATATACTCCTTTTCTTAGTTTACCCTTCCAATTGAGTAGAGATACTATTTGTGATATAAAGCTTCACTCTTCAAGTATATTGTTGGACAATGTGCTTGTAGTAGGTGAAAAGCAGACCCCATCTGTACAAGTGGTAAATGGAAATACCATATTTACTCCAAAGAACAGCGCAGCATTGGCAGGGAGTTCTGCACTGGATGTATTGAAGAAGGCTCCTGGAGTTTTGGTTGATGGTAATAATAATATCAGTATTGGTGGTAGAAATGGAGTGTTGATAATTTTTAATGGAAAACCTACGTATTTGAAGCAAGAAGAGTTGCTTGCTATGCTAAAATCTATGTCTTCATCTGTAATAAATTCAATAGAAATTATCCATAATCCATCTGTGCAATATGATGCAGAAGGTTCTGGTGGTATTATTAACATTAATACAAAACGAAGTCGGGCAGAAGGCTATTCGTTTTCTTTGAATAATGGTTTTTCGTATTGGAGTAATTTCCGGCAGAATACTGAGTTTTCATTTAGCTATACACGAAATAAATTAAGTCTGATGGGAAATTATCATCATCAGTTCGGGTATTATGATTTGGATTATGGAATGTATCGAATTCAGTCCGGAAAGAAATTTTATAGTCCAACAGACGATACAGATAAACGAAAAACCATAGCGGGAAATCTGGATATTGAGTATAAATTTAATGATAAACATTTGATTGGTGGACAGCTTACCATAAATACTCTGTTTGGTCCCGGACAAACCATTACAACTACGGAAGTTAGAGATGAGAAGTCTAATAAGCTTGAGCAGATTCTTTACGCTAGGAATGAATATTATATGCAGAAAGGAAATCGATATGGGGGAAATATGTATTATATGGCAACACCTAAAGAAGGGGTAAAATATGTCGTTGATGTGAATTATGCATGGTTTGATGGTGGGTCAGGAAATTTGCAACCTAATATCTACACATCTCCTGCTGGAGAAATTTTGAAAGATTATCTTTATAAATCTGTCAATAGTAGAAATATACATATCTATGCTTTGTCCTACAACCAGCAGCACAAACTTGGCAAAGGGAACCTGAAATCAGGACTTAAGTATTCTAATGTAAATGCTGGGAATGGATATAAGTTTTTTGAGGTGAAAGATGGTAAAGAAATACTGGATGTTACACAGTCAAATGATTTTACCTATGAAGAGCAAATCTTGGCTGCTTATTTGCTTTATTCTTATCCGTTTAATAAATTTAATGTTGAATTTGGTCTGCGGGGAGAGAAAACATGGGCTGATGGACGTTTGTTTACAATAGATGGATTGAATGATAAAAACAATAAGATCAGTTATCTTAATATTTTTCCTTCTATAAACTTGAACTATCAGATTGCAGAAGAACAGGCTTTGTCTATAGGTTATGGGGGCAGAATAGACCGTCCTGCTTATCAGGATTTAAATCCATTTGAATATCTTTTGGATGAACTGTCATATTGGAAAGGAAATCCTTTTTTAATGCCGCAAAAAACACATCGTATCACTTTGTCATATAGTAATAAACGTACTTCTGTAATTGCTGCTTATACTTATATGAAGGATTATAAGGCACAGATAACAGATACATTATCTGTCAATAAAGTAATAATGACACCAAGGAATATAGGTAAGCAACAGCAATTTTCTGTGACATTTAATCAAGGTCTTAATCTGGCTCCATGGTGGGAAACAAATATGAATGTGACAGGCTATTATGTGAACAAGAATATTGCTTTTGATGAGTTCCGTAAATTCAAGAAAGATGGTATAGCAGGTATTTTTGCGATAATGAATACTTTTCGTCTTCCCTGGAAAATCCAGTTAGAGGTGAACGGGTCGTATGCAACCAAAAGGCTTGGAGCATCCAATGAAAAAATGGATTCAAGTGGCTATGTAGATTTAGCTATCGGCAGATTGTTTATGAAAAAACGTTTAGCGGTAAATCTTTCATTAACAGATTTGTTTTGGACAATGAACTGGGATAGTTATAGCTCTTTTGAAGGATTGCAGCTTTGGAACTGGGGGAAAGGTGAGTCACGGCAGATAAAGATTAATGTATCTTATCGCTTTGGTAAAGAGAAAAATAAATCTCATCAGCTGGATTTCCAGGAGCTAGACCGACTATAAAGATACTGGGTATACACTTTGTTAGGTCTTACAATAAATTTATGGCACTTATAAGCTATTTTCCCGTTTACATACACTATTTTATAAGTGCCATGTATCTTATATCTTTCAGTTTAGGAATGATGCTCTTTTTGAATCTAAGTATTGGATGTCAAGCAAGATAAGTAGATTCATTTCAATTTTGGTTATATACAGATTCTTATCTGATTGTAATATATCTTTCCATATGCAAAATATCTGTAAGAACGAAAAACTATATGATAAATCTTTATAACTTTAAAAATCATATTGAATGAATACACCTGTAATTTTATTATAAATATAATGAAAATCTCAATTAATTCTCTGTTTGTTGCATTCTTCTTTGTGCTGATTAGTGTGTCATGTAAAGAGCAGGGCAAGGGAAATGGTATGCATTCTTTGACTGTGCAGATTGAAGGGATTGATTATGATTCCTTGTTTATTTACCGTTTTTCAAAAGGGGATTTTGAAAAGTTGAAAATCGCTGGTGAGAAACAAGCAAAAGGGATATGGAATTTCTCAATACCTGATACTGTTTATGATAATCTGGTAGACTTTGAGTTGATTCCTCAAACATTTGATTATACTACTAATACCAGCTCCAGGATGCTGTTCCAGCAAGAAATAAACGGGGAATTAAGGGACTTGCAGCAATTGAATTTTAATGAATCTCTTACTTTTATTCAGCTTAAATATAAAGAGGAAGTAATATATGACAGTATTTGTATGGCTTCTCCTAATGGTGATTTTGTGTGGGGTAAAATGAAACGAATTTTGTTTACTTTAGAAGAACCGAAAGATAATTCTGATTTCCTATTGCGTATGGATGATCCTTTTTATTCTATGTTTCTTAACAAGGATACGCTTTATTCTTATGAGAAGTTTTATGAGCAATATCTGGCAAAAGCAAGGCAGAATCCCGACTCAAGGTATTATATATCTAGGCTCGCTACTCAATTAAACTCTTATAAAACGAAAGATGACGTAAGGCGTATATACGATTGTTTTAATGACAAGCAGAAGCAGTCTGTTTTTGGGAGAAAAATACAAACTTACTTGAATGAACCCGTTACAAATGAAATACTAGAGAATGCACAAACAGGCAGAATGGAGTTTGTTATACCAGATACAATGAGATATACTCTTCTTTTATTTTCTGCTTCTTGGTGTAATCCTTGTCACAAGCAGTTGCCATTGCAAAAGAAACTCTATGAGAATTTACACGGGAAATTGAATATGGTTACTATTTCTATAGATGAACAAGAGACAGTCGAAAAATGGAAATCATTCGTGGCGCAAGAAGCTATCCCTTGGCGTACAATGTTGTGCAAAGATACAGAGTATATCAGAAATAGGTATAAAGTCCCGGCTATTCCACATTGTAAGTTGGTTTTTCCAGGATTGAAAGACATGGTAGCCTTTGATTTATGGAATGAAAATGACGTGAACAGATTATATGAACTTTTTGGTGTGAAATAAGAATCTTTTAAGTTCTTAATTTTCCTCTTTCTCCGTATAATTTAGAAGACTATTTAAATAGTGCTCATCTAACTTTCCTACGCGATATTTCGTGCCAGTTTTCAAGTGTCTTTCTACAAACTTATTGGTTTCCTGCATATCCTTTAGTTTTCTTTGAAACAGTTCTTCTGAAATATTTATCTCTTTACCGCAGGTTATATGGCATGTAATACGTCCTTGTGCGTCTTGAGTGCAATTTTTATAAAAACGATAGGTTGCTGCTACCATCTGATTTTGCAGATTCCTACGTTTTTCTTCTGGTATAGAGGAGTCGGCTAGCTGACAGTTATATTCTTCAGGCGTAAAGCCTATAAAATCATTATCATCCACATACTCCTGAATGGTTTTTACAGGGGATTTTTTACTACTGTCGCACCTTTGATTTATCAGAAACCAGACTTTTCGTTGCCACTGATATACGGCAAATTTTTCATCATCCGTGTTGGTGGTCTTATCTACGTACGTTCTGATGCTTGGGGCAGAGGGATACATCGACTGGATAATATCATCTATCAGGTAACCGTGTAACCCTTTGAGGTCCTTGAAGAGAAAACCTTGGCACATCAGGGCAATGTATTCCGGGTGATTGTTTATGTATTGTTTGAAATCCTGATAAGCTTGGGATTTCATATAGTCGGATGCATGACTACTGAAATTCGGCTGTTCCAGTTCCTTGATGAGCGCTTCTTCCCGTTTCTTGTATTCCGTAGAATCTTGTATACTGTACCAGAGGTGTTCTTCAGGCCGGGTACTCAAATCTATCCATGCTTTGGCCTCCCAATAATCCATGGTCATTTTCAGGGAATCTTGTTGTGCCGGAGTCCAGGTGTAATACAGGGAATCTTTTTCCCATCCGTTGAAAATCGCATCAATGGAATCGGATTTTTCCTTTACCAGCTTTTGGTAGATGGCAGGCAAGGCCTTGTCAAAGCGGGAGGAAATCATAAAAGTTCCGCTATCGATTCGAGTGACTACATGTGGAGTGGTAATGATAGAATCGTTGAGTACGAAAGCAATCTGGCGGTCGATAGATTTCTCTGTCTCTGATGCCCATTTGTGACATTTGTGCTTGCTTATTTGCCCTGTAATGATATAAGTTCCTTTCATATCTTTTTCCAGCCGTAACCCGATGAAATCCTTCACTGTTATAATGGGCATTGTGGATAATGTATCGCTTTTTTCTATGTGATACCATCCGTTTTCTCTGTGTGGTGTCTGGCTGCTGGCTGGAGAGATTAGCATGCATAAAAGGACCAGTGAAATTAATGTTGTACTTATTGTTTTCATAAGGTGTAAAGTTTGTTGGGTTGTTTTTATATTTAAAATATAGATATTGTATGGCGGGCTGCTGTATTTGCTTTCATTACAGGATACCTCGGCTGATAATATATATGTTGTTAAGGTTATTCTTTTTACTTTGAAAATATGCTATGTTATTTTGCACGCCCTGGTATTGATATGCTTTAAATCATAACGGGAATCAATTTGTTTGTTCCTTTTTTCATGCTTAAATGGAGTTCGATACCTCCATGTTTTATGCCTGAGCTATTTTGTATATGTATGTCTGCATGGCCTTGCTTGTTTCATTTGCTTCGGAACCGTCTTTCTTTTGAGTTTGAGCACACCCCGAAAGGCTCAGCCCCAGCATTGTTATAATCATTGTTGTTTTAAGTTTCATATTCCGTTATTCTTTAAGTTATTTGATATATTTTACTTCATCCGTTTCACTGTCGCATAGAAAACAGTCGGTCAATACCGTATCGTCCGGGATTACGATGTATTCTACGTTTTCAGGAGCGAAGAGTTTGAACACAAACTGTTTTTTCCAAAGACCGATTAATACTAAATCGTTTGGATTTTCATATTTTATTTCATTCTTCTGACAATACCATGATACTCTTGTGTAACAATGTATTATTCCGTGCTTCATTTTTGTCAGTCTTTGCTTAAACTCATCCGTACCGTATATATATCCCATATAAGCGTCTGTGACAAGGGATATACTGGGATATATTGGTTTTGGAAAACCTGCAGCCTTTCTACGCAGGAAGTCCTTCTCGCGGTAGGGGTCGAACACTTCGCCTTGTGGCAGCGGTCGGTTCTTGTCCATATAGAGTACATAGAATGGCCACCAATCAGAATCATATTCTGCAAGAACAGGGATGGCTGCTTTAGTTCGCGGATGTAAAAAACAAAACCTAAATGCAAGGTTCATAGTACCTTTTGAATATCCCGGAATGACCTTCGAGAAAGGAACAGTACAACGAGGAAAGAATAAATGGCGTGGAAATGTTACAGTACCATTCATCCTGTCCAGTACAAACCTACGTTTATGTGCAAATACTTGGCTGACCAGCAGAATAAATGGAGCTAAAATAAATGCTCCACTTGAAACAGGCCAATAAATTTTACTGTACGGGTTGTCTATTTCTTTGCAGAACAAGAATATCCCAGTGCATAAAATAGCTGCTCCGATACCTATCAGAAATCCGCGTATTTGAGAAGGTGTAGTGAAAATAAAAAATTGGTCATCAGCCCTTTCCACCTTGTAGAAATCGGCAATTTCAGTTGTCAATACGGCAGGGAACGGGTATATGATATGTTTTACTTTTTCTCTTTTCCCACTCCATATTTTCAATGCTATTAATAAGAATATAGTTACGACTCCTAATAGTGTCAGGAAGATTGTTCCTGATACTAATATGACTAACAATTTACCCCATATATGCTCAAAAAAACTCATTTTTTGATAAGGAAACTGCATAAGGTCATAAATACCAAAGCTGCCGTACACGAATATTGGAAATGTGCATAATAGAACTAAGATTCCGGCTATGATTCTGGCTGTGGAGGGTCTGTTTGTTTCCATAACTTTTTCTTTGTTTGTTTTTGTTTTCATATTTCTGTCTGTTTCATTCTACATCTATTTGGTTAGAAACTAAATGCCTGTCAGTACAAGGGAGATTGGGGCTGCTTTCCCTCGTTTCTGTATTTCTCAAACTCCGGAATGTCCGGCAACTCCTTGTCTTCCATGTAGCTGTGGATGAAGCGTGCGAGGCGCAAGGCTTCGTCGATGTAACCCGGCATCACGGGGGCGCCGAGTGTCCGACGTGCCGGATTGGAGATTGTTACATAGCTCCCCGAGTATCCCCCGTTCAGGCAAAACGAAAGCTCCGCCCGGTCGTAGGGGATGGTCTCTGTTTTGTTCGTCAGCAGCCTGCCGGGAATGGTTACGGTCTTGGCGGCGCGGTCGAATACAATGCGCCTCCGGGGAGTCAGCAGGGCATAGACTATTCCCGATGCCTGTAGAATGATGGCTTCCGCAACGATGAATATCCCGCCGTAATGATAAATCGACGGAAGGGCCTCTTCGGACAGATAGTTGCGGATGAAGAGGTAAAGCAGAAAGGAGAAGAGCAGGAAGATGAAGGCTCTTTCGCCCGTGCTGTCGTTGTCGATGATGATTTGCCGGTCGTCTATCCGGGCGAGGTGCTTCGGCGGTATCGGGCAGGCGGAATCGTCGTACACCATTTTCCTGTAGCGCGGTTCTCCTCCCCGCCACAGCCAGTAGCCGTCGTTCTTCAGCGGTATTTGGGAGTTGAGCTTGCGGACGAGTCTGACCAGTAATCTCAGGAGCAGCCAGCCTGCGCCGTTGAGTACCGCCAGCCCCGCCGCCACATTGACGGCGGTAAGGGAGAGGTCGCTGAATGCAATGAGCGTTATCAGCAGGCAGAAGGACAGGATCCAGCCTGTCATAAGAGCCCGGCTTTTCCATTTGTACTGCCTTGCTTCACGCCGACGCTGTTTCCATTCGGCTTCTTCTATTCTCTCGTAGATGGGTTCTTCGCGGCGCCGTTCACAGCCGCTGTATCTGTTCTTTTCGTTCATAACTTGGTTGGGGTTTAGGGTTTGACGGCTGCTGTTGGCGGCAGCGTTTTCTGTTTCATACGGATGGGGCATGGGTTATTCTTCCTCTTCCGATGTTGCTTTTGAGGATTCTTCCCATTTTTGCCGAATTTCCTGCTCCGCCTCTTTCAAGTCTTTCAGCAGTTTCTCGGTGTCTTCCGCGAGGGAAGAGAATACCTCCTTGAACAGGAGGTCAAACTCTTTCTTAGTCCGGCTGAAGGTTACCTCCACGCAGGGGGAAACGGTTTCTTCTTGCACCGGCTCTCCTTCTTCGTCCTCGGCCGGGTCGCTCCGCCGCTCGGCTGCCAGTTCGATGTATTCATCGTCGCCTACATCCCAGTGATATACGGAAAGCTCCTCGAGAGCCTGCTTCAGTATCTTGTCGAGGTTTTCCTTGCCCGTCTCCATCGTCTTGCCCACAGGCTCGCCATATTTCCGTACGACGGCTTCCATCATCCTGCCGAAGCCTTCCTCGTCTGTCTCCGCTTGGGCGTCCGTCCGTATCAGCCTGCCCTGCATGTTTACCGCCATCTCGAGCTTCCCGAAATTGAGGCCGAAGAAGGTGGCTTCCTTATACAGGGAGTCGCTCTGGGGGCGGTAGAACACGATGACCGGACGGGGATTTTCGCCGAGTGTATTAATTGTGTCTCTTCTGTAGCCCGCTTCCGTGCCGCCTTCGCCGATGGCGGAATGGTCCGCTCCAAGGGATTCAGAGTAAAAGTGTGCCACGTCGAGACTGTAGTCCGGACGGTCCAAGTCGATGATTTGTTTTCCCGGTTGTGCATTGGCGCAACTGCCCAAGCCTGACATTCCCGTCAGTATAAGAGCGATAAGTGTTTTCTGTTTCATGTGATTGGATTTTAAGATAGTTTCGTATTTACGTGTATGTTTTCCGACAGCCGTCTGCCCGGTAGGATGCGGATACCCTGCCGGAAGTTGCAGTGTTAGAAATCGATGGTAGTTAATACTTTAAAAGAAACGCGTTGTTCGTTTTTTGTGGCAGGCTTGAACTTGGGCAAAGATTTTATAAGATTAGTTGCTGCATCTTTTACCTTTTCATCGGCTGTTTCTTCTTCTATTTTGATGTCCTTGACTTGCCCGTCTGTATCAATCAGGAACGATACTGGAATACGTCCATAAACTTTGGGCGAGACTTCTCGGGCTTGCTGCGTGAGATACTTGTCCAAATCATACAGGAAATCGTCTGAACCGGCATACGTTGAGATGGTGAAATCGGGCATGGTTCCGTCTATGATAGCTGTGCGTCCTCGCCGGTGGTCGTTTACCACATCGTCTTTTGTCAATATAATATCAGAGGAGGCAGACGGGAGTTCGGTGTCTTCAAACCAGTTGAAGTTACTCCATGCTCTTGAGTGAAGGTCTGCCATAAATTCGCCATACTTTTTTTCTGATACCAGCAGTTCGCATTTGTAATCTCCGTTACTCATTGCTGTATTACGTAGTTGTATCCGTTTGCCGTTGTCTATCCATCCGTATATGGGATTTTCGTACTGGTCTTCCGCTGTGAAACAGGGATTTCCGTATTTGCTTTTTACGGAAGCAAGCAGACGGTTGGCATCTTCTTCATTTTTTAAGTCGATTGTACCTTCCACTCCTATCAGTTTTCCTTGCTCATCGCTTAACATTCCGATTTCCGGGAAGAAGAAGTCTTTGAATGCAGCCTTTTTATCCGAGGATGCGCTGTAAATCTGATAATAATAATAGATGACCATTGTTCTGCTTCCTATTCCCCGACAGATGTTTTCTTCTTTGAAATAACCATCGGTTGGTACTTTTGAATAAAACTTAATTACGTCTGTGTTGAAATCCACGTTTGCAAGATTATACGGACTTTCACCTAAATATTGAGGTTGTTGTGCATGTCCGCAGCTTCCTAAACTTGAAATACTTGTTAGTCCCATAATGATAAGTGTTTTCAGTTTCATGTGATGAAGTTGATTGTTTTGTATTCAGGTTAATGTTCATATTAGACACTGGTTTTCGGCATTGGGTAGCCTACCATGTATTCCGCTCCACAGAAGCAGCATTGGTGGCGTGCCTCGCGCAGACCTTCGTCCGAGCCGGTGGCCGGCTTTACCACATGATAATCTTCCGTGCGGTGCAGAGTGAGGTAGCGACATTCTGGACAAAGCTCGTAGCCTTCCTTAGTGAGAGGAACACGCAGCTTGAACCGTTCTCCGCAGTCCGGACACTCGCAGACGAGGATATAGGCTGTTTTCAGTTTGAGTTCGAGCCGCTCGCCGTCGGTAAGCAATGGAAGCTTCTCACCTTCAACAGGCAGGGGCAGGGAGTGGATTTTCCTTCCCATGCAGTTGGGGCAGGGATAGTGGCGGCGCAGCAGTCTGATTTTCTGCAAACGATGGTAGTGTATTGCCGCCAGTACGGCGGGCCATACGGGGAAGAGCCACAGCATGGCTACTAATGTGCGTACCGTAAACGGATGATGGGTGGCGAGCAGTTCGAGGGCAGCTTCCGGCGTGTCAGCCTTAAGACGTAGCTTGCGGCGCATTACTCCAAAAGCGGTAAGGTTTATCAGTAAAAGTGTAAGCTGTCCTGTCCGTGAATCGAAGATGGAAAGGTAAACGGGAATTGCCGTCTCTTCCAGCCACGACTTCTGTGGAAGGATAATTTCTTCCCGATGTTCCGGTGCTGCTGTGGAAGAATGAGACACACCTGCCATCAGCAGAAACAGAAGTACGCTCACTATCCGGCGGTAAGAGCGGCGGGGATTGTTTTCCCGATAGCGGCTTGTCTTGCTGCCGTTGACCTTCAGCAGCAGGAGCAGCAGTGCCGAAAAGACCGCTATGGCAATGAGGGCGAACAAGGCGAGCAGCACGAACCCTGCCGGGCTGTAGGTACAACCTATGCCCGTAACCGACATATCGCCGAGAAGGAGAAAGACGCCTGCCATTGCCGACACTTGCAAAGCAAAGCAGGGCAGCACGACTGCATAGAGAAGAAACTCCGGCAGACGGGCGTTTTTTACGAAATGCCAACACCGTAGCCACAGAGTTGAACGGGCGGATGGTATATCTGTATTCTGTTTCATAAGGTGGTTTAGTTTTTGGTTTCACATCGGATGTTTCACGGAGAGCGGCCCACCGGAGGGGCGGACTACCGGGAGAAGAGCACTTCGGGTTTGCCGCCACCCATCGGATAACGCACCTTGAGAAGCGGACGGTCGGCAGCGGTGTCGGGAAGGTAGATGTATAGGGCATCAGCTTCCGTGTAGGTCTTGTACCAGCGGTACATGAGGGGGCTGCCGTCCGGCTCTACGGGTTTCGACAACTGCCGGATGTCCTCATCGGTGAGGAAGGTCAGAACTTCCCGCCGCTCTACGAGGGAGTCGATGTATTCCTCCCCGTGCTTGTCCAGTTCGTTGCTCAGGGAGTCGGCAGTGGCGTCGGTGTAGCGGTCCATCAGGGCTGTGGCGCAGCGGTCTATCGTCTCCCAGTCGGGCTTCAGGTCTGCCTTGACATATAGGCTGCCGATTCCTGCGCCGCTCAGGAAAGCGACATACGACACGACATCATCGCCGTAGCGGTCGTGAAAGCAGGTCATTGCTTCCAGATAATCGCCCTTGAACTCTACAGCAGCTTCGTATCCCTTCTTCACCCATTCGCGGTACAGCTCCTTGTAGTTCTTTGAGTTGGCGTCCTTTAGTTCGTCCTCCAACCGACGCCCCACTAACTCGCCTGCCGTTTCGTGGAAGTGCCGCAGCTCTTCTTCCGTAGGCCGGTAGTGCGGGCGGGCGGCAAGCTCCAGCGCTTGGGGTGTGATGCCGAGCGAGTCGCAGTTCTCTTCCATATACGTGATGCACCATTCTCCGAAGCCCATGTACGGATTCCGGTACCATTGCAACAGTCCTTTGCCGCCGGTCGTATATCCCACTCTCCCGCTCATCGGCTTTTCTCCCTTTATCGGGATGATTTCCAGCTTGCCTATCTGTTCGTTATACTTCTTGTCGTACTCGAGTATCACATCACCGGGCGCAGACTTGAACAGTTTGAACTTCACGCCGTCGAACTCGTATTCCTTTCCTTCGGGCAGCAGCGGGATACGGACGTACTTCCAGCGTAGGGGCGGAAGCAGTTCCGCTTCGATGCTTCCTTCGATGTCGGCAGAGCGCGGATTGTTGGTGCGGAACGACAGAGAGAACTTCTTCTCTATCGGGGACATGTAGAGCATGGCAGAGCCGAGTAATTTCAGCGTATCTCCTTCCGTGTTCCGCAGGCGGGACAGGAGGTTGAACCGCATGTTTCCAAACATCTTGATGGAGGCGATCTTTTGCTCGTAGGGATTGTCGGAGGAGATGTTGTCCGGGATTTCGTCTGCTTGGTTCCAGTTCTCATCCGGGTCATACACTCCGTCAAGCGCCAGCCTGCCGGAAACCGCATAAGTCTCGTCCTCCCCCAGCCGGGCATTAGTCATCCACTCTTTCAGGGGAGCCGGGTCGAACTCGCCTCCGGTTTCCTCCCACGGCAGGGGTTCGGTTCTTTCTTTCGCCTCGTCGCCTTCCGGAATGCCGGGCTTCGTGTCGGTGAAAGACCGGTACCATTTGTACAAATACTTCAAGTTGTCTTTCTGTTCTTTGGTAAGTTCTGTTACATTGGGGTTGCCGCCCGTCTGGCAGCTTCCCAATGCGGACATGCTCAATAGTGCCATAGTTATAAGTGTTTTCAGTTTCATATTCAGATTCATTTTTATTGTTTCATTCAATTTTTGTTTCTCCGGATATTTATCGGTGTATCACCGAGATTCCGCTTGCAGAAATCAGACAGGTAAGACTGGTTTGCAAACCCGCATTGCTCGGCAATTTCCTGTAAGGGAAGATGTGTTGTCCTTAACAGTTTTAGTACCTGCTCGGCCCGTTTCTGCCGGAGCCACTGGGCAACCGGACAGTTGAACAGTCTAAGAAATGTCCGCCGGAAGGTGACAATGCTGTTTGCGCCACACAGTTCCGCCAGTTCCTCGGCTGTCCTCGCTTTGGTATAGCATTCCAATACTTTCTCCACAAAGGAATGGTCTGTATGGACACCCAGCAGTTCTTCAGCCTGAAGCACGATATTTCGGGTTATACGGTCATAGGTGGCATCCAGCAGACGTATCGAAACTTCGATTCCCTCTGCCGGATGGGAGAGGGATGGCATTCCGCACAGTTGCCGTGCCTCGCGGAAATAATGAATCATCCGGTTCCGTACAGGATCCAGATGCTCAAGCCGGAGTTCCTGTAACAGTCTACACATCGTCAGCAGTTCTTCCACGCAACAGAAATGGATATACCATGCCTGCAATCGGATTACATAACGTGTGGATTCCGTATCTGCCGACATCATGAAAAGTTCCAGCCAGTCCGAAAATTCATGTTGTCCGCAGGTGATGGCTTCCGGCAGTTCGTTCATCCATCCCGCAATTCTGTTCATGAACTTCATATCCGTGAAAAACGGGCGGATGTGCCGTTTGCGTGTCTCTTCCGGCATATCTTTCGCCATTGTAACACAAAGCATCCTCAGACGGGCTTCCATCTGTTCGTCATTTTCTGTTTTCGACAGGAGATACTTGCATATTGAAAAATCCTTGTCCATATCTTTATGGGGTTAATAGAGTTATGTGTTTTTATTGCTGACAGGATATTCTGCACCACAGAAAAAACATTTAATGGCAGGCCATACCCGAACCAGCCACATCAGGCTGATCAAGGTTTGTATAGTAAACGGGTTTTGAGTAGCCGGCAAATCGGTTGCAATTTGATACCAGTAATAAGAATAAAATAAAACGAAGTACAGGTTGAACAGGATTTTTTCTTGTAGTAGGAGAATCTCCCTGAGGAATATTGAATGCATGGATTGCTGCAATTATTAGTACGGCTTTTTTCAAAAGCAGCTTTGTATTTATTTGTGAAAGGTCTCTCATACTATATTTAATGTGTTGACAAAGTCAGGTTATTTTTCGTAAAAGTAGGAAATAAGAATGTGTTTTCAGTTATGATTTTTGTTGAAGATTACGGATTTCTGATATCAGGTGGGGGTCCGGTAGGCCATTTCACTTCTTTATCAAAGGTACCCAGATAAAAAAAGTGTGAGGCCGATCCGCTTATTTGTATTAGAGGCTCTGGTAAAACCCGGAAGCAAATAAATGAAAACAGTACCCCACACCTATATCGCATGTCATTTACATACGGATACACGTGATGTGTGTTGCTGCTTAGCCCTGCTTCCTTTTGAAATTTACCAGATTTCTAATACAAGGTGTTAGCGAAACACTTCAACTATATATGTCAGTCGTTTGTCGACTTTACAAAGATAGTTGGTTTTTCCGTAAAGCAACTATCGGGTACTGTTATTTTTCAAAGATAGCGATTTTTTTTATTTGTGATTTTACGTTTCTTGTTTCATATTACGCAAAACTGCTCATTATTTCATTGTTTTTTATATATGATGACTTGTTTTATTTTTGAGAGTTGGGGAACATAAAAATAAAATCGGTATTTCCTGAAAAACGAGGCTTTGTTTTTCTAATTCCCTCTGCAATTTTGGAAAGCCGTTTCTTTTTCGTATCTTTAAAAACTAGATTTACCTAACAATCAGATACGTATGAAGAAAGTGATACTGCTTATTCTGCTGTGCGCTGTGATGCTGACGCTCAAAGCCACAGGGCAATCGGGCGATGTGATTCGTCTGGAAGGAGAAGAATGGGTTCTGATGGCAAAACCGATAGGATACGATTCCCTGCTATGCAGGAGGATGGGAGATTTTCTTCCGGAAAATGTCAGTCGGTCTACGGGCAATTATAGCGGCTATACCGCTTTCTGGGAGGTGCGTGACGGGTATCTTTGCCTGCAACGGGTAGAGGCGGATGTCTATGAAGAGGTCGGCAAGAAGAAATCTACACGGGTGTATGAGGTGAAAGACTTGCAGCCGATTTTTGCGGCCTATTGTCTGGCGGGGACGATTCAAGCCCGCTGGTTCAGTGGGGAACTTCGGGCCGGAAAAGGAGATTTGGTGAGATACGTGCATGACGGTTTCGACTGTAACATGGAAACGGAACAGGTACTGACCGTCCGGAACGGTAAAGTGCTAGAAACGCAGACTTATCATAATTACCGGAGAGCCGGATTGAATCTGACGAAGGCACAAGGGGAAATCGTGCATCGGTTTCCTTGGAAGCGGTTTCCTGAATACCGTGGAGAACGAATTCGTTTTTCGCTAAGTGATTTCCAGTTGACAGCCGACGGTCACTTTATAGACTGTGACATACGTTTCATTTATCTGCGTTCTTCGCAGGAAATGATAAACGACGGGAATCATCCGCTGGCTCTTGCCCTCAAAGAAACGCTGAAATCCATTTATCCATGGGAAGTACACAATGGAATATCGGAATTTTGTTATGCCTTTGCAGGAGGATATAACGCATGATAAGGGTGATTCTGCAAAATACACGATTGTGGGTCGGGTGTATGGTGAATCCGTCCGTCAACGTCCTCCTTATGATGTGGTACATGCTGTGCTGGTTGGCTCCAATTTGAGCATGGTTGAACAACCGTTTCAAGGATGGCTGACAGATTCCACCGGCTGCTTCCGGATAACGGGACTGGAGGCCGGAACTTATCATCTGAAAGCGGAATATGTGGGACTGGCTCCTTGTGATACGGTAATAACTCTCCCTTTGCAGCATAATGACACGCTGCGTATGGTACTTCCCTTATGGTATGATTATATTTTGAAATATGACTGTTCGCCGGAGTTGTCGAAAGAAAATATCCTCAAGGGACATCCCAAGCTGCGCCTGGTAATACCGGAAGAACAGGAACAAAAAATCCGCACACACTTTTTCTGGAAAAAGTACAGTGTGAGTTATGACGCTTTTTATCCATTGAAGAAAGATGTGTTATCTGGGTGTTCCCAATCATCTGCTGACAGCTTATAATCAGGTGGTTTTTGATTATCTGGATAAGAAGTTTGGCACTTCATGGCGTAAGGAGGCTCCGAAAGGAATATTTGGCCTGGATAAATCTTTAGATGAATTTCGTGACTATAAATGGTTTATCAAGACTTTACATAAGGAAAGCAAGTATCCGGTAAAGTTGCTGGCCAAGGGAAAAGAGTGTCTGCTACGCATTGAATATGCAGTGGACAGTAACGGATATATCGTGCAACCGAAAATCATTTCTTGCAGCAACCGCTCGTTTCGGAAAACAGCGTTGGATGCTTTTAAAAAGGTGATGAATGTCCCTACTTTATTGAAGGCAGGTAAAGATACACTTGTAGTTCAATATAAACTGGATTCTTCTGCTACTGTTAATCCGGATACTGATGTGCTGGTTATCGGCTATACACCGTGTGATAAACCGATACTGATGAAATAGATAAAAGGAATAATTGTTTTCATTAAAATGGAATGAATATGAGAAAAGAGATTGCATGTGTCATATTGATTTTGCTGGCGGCCTGTGTAAATAAGCCTGGACAGTCTGTACAGGAGGCTACCTCTACAGCTGTTATTGGAGGTGCGGACAGCATGACATCCATTGTGGTTGCTGATACCTGTGCTTCATTTCAAGATACAGTAACATACGAATTACGTCAGTGTCAACTTTGGTATACAAAAGATTTACCTGAAGCATATAACGGAGAAACCCGTCTGTGGACAGAATATGAAGTATATACAGAAAATGTGCCCGTGATTAATGTATTTGTAAGCAATCCGACGGACATTCCGTTGGAGTTCGGACGGGATATGCGTTTCTATTTGTGGAAAAATGATAAATGGTGTCCGCCGGAGCAAAGGGATACCTCCTATACGATTGTATGGAATAGCGATGCGTTTATGATAGAGAAGGCTCCTTTGCTGTATTGCTTCCGTTATAAACTGAATGAATATTGCATTCCAAAAGGGAAATACCGTGTTCAGAAATCATTTAGTAGAGGTGATGAACGCATTCTTTTGACAGATAGTTTTGAGGTTAAATAAAAATGTGTGGAGTATGAAAAGCTGGTATATTTATTTCGTGGTGATGATGGCAATATGCGGTTTGGGATGCAATCGCACGGCATCAAAAAAACAGGTTATGCAGATTGGGCCTGCCGATGCACAATGCCTGAACTGTGATACGCTGGGGACTACTGTGCGGATGAATATGATACAGAACCATTATTCGCTTGATACGAAGAATGTGTATGCTATCCTATTGAATCCTAAGCGTAAGTCGCTGATTTTTGGTGGTGACTGGACATTGCAGAAATGGGAAAACGGCTCGTGGATGGGTGCAAAGATGAATGGAATGTATGGCTTTGGAGATGTAGGTATGCAGTTAAACTTTGCTCCTGATTATTATTGTTTTAGTTATCCTGTCAGTTGTTATAGAATTACATCCGGAAAATATCGGATTATTCAATCATTTCATGACGGGAGGGAAGAAATTACAGTAAGTGCCGAGTTCTGGATAGATAAATAACGGACAATTGTTTTACGGAAAAATCGATAATACAATGAAAGGAAGATGAGCAAACAGTTTATCAGGTAGTGGAGGAGATGCCGGAGTTTCCTGGTGGTATGCCTGCCTTAATGGAGTTTATTCGGAAAAACCTGCGGCATGACAAGGCTGAAAAGAATGAGCGTGTCATCATTCAAATAGTAGTAGATAAGAAGGGAAATGTCACTAACCCTGTGGTGCTGCGGAGTACAAATCCGGCGTTGGATGAAGAAGCCTTGCGCATCGTCAGTCTGATGCCGAAATGGAAACCGGGCAGACAAGCCGGGAAGAACCGGAATGTAAAGTTTGCTTTTCCTGTTGCGTTTAAACCTTCTGTGCAGAATACGAATTAATTATCCCAATAGCCTATGAAAACAAATGCACTTTTTCAATTGTTTGTGGCGGTGGCTTGCATGATGTGTGTCGGCTGCACGGGCAAACGAAAAGCACAATCGGATGTTTCTTTGGTAAAGGAGACTCCTCCGGCAGTACAGAGTCTGGAAGTAACGGATGATACGCTTGCAGCAGAGGAGCCGGATACGGAAACTTCGACAGACAATCCGCCTCGACCGGTGGCGATGGTGCTGGAACCGGTGGCACGGGATATTCCTGTTGGCCGTCCTCTTTCTGCGGATTCGCTTTATATGCATACAGAATATGATTATTATCCTGTAGCGACTTCCAAGGTCAAGGTCTTCATTACCAGTCGTGCGAACCGGGAATATGACAGTGGAGAAGGGTACAGTCTGGTATATTACAATGAAGCACTAAAGCAATGGGAACCTCAGCCTACCAATCCGATAATTAACGATGTATTGTGGGTGTTTACGCCCGATTATCCTACGCACCGGCAGACCATTCAGTTTTATACGGACAAGAACCGTCCCGGCAGGTATCGCATTTACAAATCATTCAACCGTAATACACGTACGGCATACGCGGAGTTTGAGCTTATCTCCAAGGCTCAGCATCGGAAACTGCTCGACAAAATTAGCCGATACGGAGAGAAGCATCCCAAGGACCGTGTCATAGAAAACTTGAATACTTCGATTTTTCGGGACAATGACACGTTGTATATGTCGTGGATGGTGAACTCGGAGGCGTTGCGGAAAGAGTTCCGGCAGAAGGTGCTGAATTATGCGGCAATTGTGGTAAACGACGGGAAAGAGGATGTGGCTACTTATTTTACTCAACCGATGTGTACGGATACTTTCGGCATCAAGATGTACACGGAGAAAGCGATATATCCGCTGAATACGGAATCTGTGGCGGTGAGAATCGTGAACCGGAGCGGACAGAGCATCTCAATGGGGTCGCCGTACTGGGTGCTATCCCTTTTCTGCCAGTTTGTATCCGTCACTCCGTATGCTTACGCCTGGCATCTATCGTGTGGTGAAGAAAATGGATATTGGGGATAATTATCGCGACTGGTATTTTGCTGCGGAATTTCGGATTGGCAACGAGGTGAAAAAGCGGGATGCTGCGGACAAAGAGCCTTCTTCAAAACCTTTGCAGGAAGTGGCAGAGGAAAAGGATATGGATATTGCGTATGACGTGGTAGAGGAGATGCCGGAGTTTCCCGGGGGCATGTCGGCCTTGATGGATTTATTCGGAAAAACCTGCACTATGACAAGGCGCTTGTACCTGAAACGGTTGTAATTCCTCGGGTCATCGTGCAGTTTGTGATAGATGAGGAAGGAAACATTCTTCATCCGGTAGTGCTGCGGGGAGTGAATCCGGCGTTGGACGAAGAGGCTTTTCGGGTAGTGAAGCTGATGCCGAAATGGAAACCGGGGCGGCAAAGCGGAAAACCGGAGAAAGTGAGGTATGCCATTCCGGTTACTTTCGAGCGTCCCGCCAAGGTTTCTTGATTTTATCGGAGTGGTTTAGACAAATAAGTCTGTCAGAAATAATTATTTCTTTCTCAAAAAGCCGTTTTTAGGTAAGTTTTTGTATCTTTACGATTGTAATCAAAACAAATGCCTATGAAAATGAAACCGTTGTTATGGAGCTTGGTGGTCACAGCCGTAGTGTGCAGTCTCTGTCTGTTCGTCACACAATGGATGGGCCTTGCCGATGATTGGCGCATCTTTGTGAGCGTATTCTTGGGGGTACTGTTGGGAAACGGTTGTAACCGGTGGTTGCAGCGTGCAACTCTTTGAAAAATTCTCAGGCAAGCGGAATACTTACCTGAGAATTTTTTTTCATCGGATAATCCCCGTGTCACTGTCCTTCAGCTGGATGGAGCGGTTGACAGCGCGGAACTTGCGTCCTTTGGTCAGACGCCACGTCACGGTCAGGTTAACAAGGTTACAGGCGTCGCGACTGTAGAGGGAAGTGGTCTTCTGGAGGTTCCGGTTCAGGACTTCCGATTCAAACATTTTGTATTTGTGTTGAAAGGGCTGTTGCCAGATAAGGGCGAACTGCCAGTCCTTGTAGTTGTAGGCGGCCTTCAGGGTGATGTCGCCCCCGCTGTATCCCTTGGTTTCCCCTTCCAGAAAGCGGGAACCGTTGTCGGCGTAGGCATGGAGGGAGAGGTTGCCTAAGTAGGCGTTGAGGGCTCCCGTGGCAAAGTAGGACGTGTAGCAGTGTGTGTAGTCCTGGCCGAAGTTGAAGCAGCGGAACAGTCCTCCGTAGGCCGTGACGGAGAGCTTTTCCGGCATCAGCCAGTAGCTTGCATAGGCCATGGCGTGCAGGGCGTCAATCTCTTTCTGGTTGCGCTGGGTATAGATGAACCGGTCGTCGGACGTGCGTTCGTACACCGCCATGTTGGGGTGAGGACATTTCTTGTAGAAGCCTTGCAGATTGACTTGCAGGCGGGAGTCGTTGTACGACAGCCGGAGGGTGTGATACGTCTCCCGGTTGGGCTTGAGGTCGGGACTGCCTACGGTCCATTCCATGCGGTTGGTGCGGATGGCGGCATCGCTGATCATGGCCACCCGTGAGGTACGTTCGTTCAGCTGGAAATTGTAACTCAGTTGCAGAGAGTGGGTGAAGTTGTAGCTCAGGGCTGCTTTCGGACAGAAACTCCAGTAATCGTACGAATGGGCTTGCTGACGGTAGTGCAGGTAGCTGCCTCCGATGCCTGCCGAGTAGCGGAGCTTGCCCCACGTTCCCTTGATTTCGGAGAACAGATACACGCGGTTGTGGTGCATGGGGGTGACGGAAGAAACATCGCCCGTATATTCATTGTTCGTGTATTTCTGGCTGTAGTTGAGGCCGGCAGAAAGAGTGAAGGGCTTCAACCGGTTTTCATAGATGGCTTCGCTCAGCAGGGAGTAGGTGCGTCCGTCCACATTGTAACGGTAAGGCGAACCTTCGTCGTAACTGTCGGAAGAGCGGGTGCCGATGTATGTGCCCACGGCATTGAGGGTAAGCGACTGCCTGGGGGTGAACTGCTGGAAGTAGTAGAGGTCGAGCACCGGACTGCTGCTTTGGCTTTGCTGCTGTTCGAGGGCGGTGTACGTCTGTGTCCCGTCTACTATCTGTTTCTGACTGAAATCGCCCGGCACGTGACTGAAGTCGCCGCTCAGTGAAGCCTGAAACACGTAGCGGCTGGAGTCGGCCAGGTTGTAGGTCAGTTTCATCTGGTTGCTCAGGCTCCGGTTGCGCGAGGCGAGGTCGTTGCGCTGGATGGTATAAATGGAGCCGTCGTTCAGGTGATAGTGTGCGGTTTCCTCCGTCCGTATTCCTTTAAAATCCCGGTAGCCGAAGCTGTAGTTCAGCGACAGCTCACTCTTTCCCGTGTTCCATTTGCCGTACACCGTGTAATCGCCGTCGCGGGTAGTCAGTGCCTGGGTGAGCGAGGTTCCTAAAGTATATCCGTTGTCCGCCCGTCGGGTAGTGATGTCAATGACGTAGGCAATACCGTCGCCATAGCGCACGCCGGGGTTGTCGATGAAGTCAATCTTGCGGATGCTCTTCGGGTCGAGCGACAGCATCTCTGCCTTGTCCGCAATGATGCCGTTGATGCGAATCTGTACACTTCCCCGCTGGTCGATGGCCGAGATGCTGTGGGCCACCTCATCCACACGGATATTCGGGAGGGTGAGTTGCTGGAGCAGACTGTAGCCCGAGCGGGAAGAAGCTTTCTGTTGTTCGGAGGGATAGAGTAGCAGGCCGTCGGTTTTGTGGATAATCCGGTCGGCTTTGACTTCCACTTCGCCTAGTTCCACGGTGGGTTCTACTTCCTGCGCGAGAGTGGGGAGGGCCAGCAATAAAAGAAGAAAGATGCTGGCCAGAAATCGGGAGATGGTCAGCAGAAGCCGGCTTTCGGCCTCCTGCTGGAAAAGTAATCTGAGTGTGTTCATTTGTTCCTGTGTGTAAATTTCAGGAACAAAAGTAGGAGGCTGTCACGAAGGCGTCAAAAACCGACGCTGACATTTGCCTGACAATTCGCTGTCAGCTTTTCAATTCGTTGATTTCCAGTGAATAGTTGCGTCCTCTATCGGCCACGATTTTCAGTCGCGTATGCTCCTCCACAATGGGTTTCAACCGGCGGATAAGGGTGTAGAGCGTATCGTTGGCATCATCTTTCTTGGGCCAGAGTGCCGCACAGATTTCCTCTTTCGAGATGGAGTGGGAAGGTGACTGCCAGAACAGCCGCATCAATTGCTGTTGCATGGGGGTGAAGCGGATAAGCGTGTGGTCGGTACCGTAGAAACGGTCGTTCGCAGCTGAATACGTCAGTCCTCCGAAATCTTCGGCAGATTGTGTACCATCTTCAGCTGGTAGTCTGCATCCTTCGACGGGTTGCAGCACCAGATTTTCTTTCTTTCTTTTCCGTAAGTACAATATCGAACCGATGGCCCAGAGGATAGCCGCTGCCATCAGTCCGGCAGGCAAGCGCTGGTCGGACATGCCGAATACGGCCGCTGCCGACAGACGGGTATAGCCTTTCAGGGCCAGTGTCTCGCCTGCGTGTCCGTTTCTTATCATCAGTGTATCGCTGTAGATGGCCTGTTCATCCGTCGAACCGCCTTGATATTCCTTGTCCACCACATCGAACGTGAGGAAGGAGGTTTCCTTCAGTCTCCGGTTCTTCAGGTGCCGGCAGAACCGTTCGTCGGACACGGCAATCAGTACCTGTCCGCCCGAAATGCGCCGGAGCTGCTTGTATGCCCGTATCGTGTCTTGTGTCACAATAGGCTCCTTTTTTTCCAGTAAAGTCAGTGCCAGTGCCTGATTCAGGTCGGCTGTTATTTCGTTTCGTGTCACATGGTAGTTATGGCGTCCGGCCAGCAGGGAAGTCAGCATCAGCGCCAGAAACACGGTGACGGATAGTAGTCTGCTATTCATAAATATCGGGTTTGTTTTTTGCAAATGTAATCAATTCTGTGTTTCCTGATAGTACCAGACGATATAAATATTATTATCAATGCGTAGCCAGATACCACGAAGTTTGCGAGTAGGAACTTGCCAGGCTGTTTGTGCTGGGTGCAGAGGTGGTGATGCCGGAATAACGCTCTATGGGAAGCGGACCACGGGCTGCAGTGAAATATTTCTCGGTGTGTGCCTTGTAGGGAACGACTTGTTCCAGCAAGGTTTCAAACTGGGTCAGTTGCTCTGCATCATCGCCGCAAAGGGCACGGACGTAATCGCCGAAATCATAGAATATCACGGGAGAATAGCCGTCCATACGCTGAATGGAGGCCGTTTGTGAGTCGTCCAGCGAATAGCGGGAATGAATGTCTTTCATCAGGAGAGCCAGTTCGTCCAGTCGGGAGCAGTCGGTCACCGCAATGGTACCGTAGGGGTATGTGTAACTGGAATAAAATTGATAGAAGGTCTGGCAGATGGCGCTGTAGTCGGGATTCTCCGCCAGCAGGTATTCTCCGATGTGGGAGTAAGGCATACCATAGGCCATGATTTCCGTGGGGCAGGCTATCAGGTGACGGGTCACGTGGCGCAGGTCGTAGGCAGCCTCCAGCGAAGACATGTAGCAGTCGTCAAACAGGATGTATTCCATTTTCAATCCGCAGTTGGAGAGACTTTTGGCGAGGGTGGTCACCTCCGTCTGGTATTCTGCTGTCAGTCCCCCGAAAAAGCGGGTCAAGGGAGTGTGTGAGTACTCCCAGTGATAGCGGGGTTTCGTAGTGGCACGTGCCTTGCTTTGGGCGACGGGCAGCCATCCCATGCCGTGGCAACCCACAATCAGGGAGTAGGTTTTGGCGGGAGCAAATGATTTCATGTCGTTCAGAATACCCGTGAGACCCTCTTCGGTCGTAAATGCGGGACGGGTATATTCTTTCAGTATCTGCCGGGTGCAGTTACCGTTATTGACCGTAATTTCAAACAGTTCTGCTTCCGTGGAACTGGTAGACAGAAAGACGAGCACCCGCTCCTTGTCCAGCCCTCTGCGGGAGATGGCGTCTTCCATATCGTCGATATTCTGGTAGAAATAACTCGTCAGGTTGGTAGACCACGGCAGGTACATGAAGAGTGTCCGTTCGTTGTCGGCAGACGGAATTTCTTCTTTCCGGCAACTCGTCAGGCAGGAGAGTCCGATGACAAGCAATATGGGAAGCAGGCGGGTTAGTTTCATGGAACTTGAACTTATTTTTTATAGGTGATTTTGAAAGGCAGAACCTGGAACACCTCGCAGTCGGGCGTAATCAGTTCCAGCTTATAGGTGAGAGAGGTTCCGTCTGTACCTTCCGTCAGCAGGTCGAGCACTTCTTGCGGAAGAAGATTCTTGAAGCTGATTTTGCCGCTGTTCATGCGCAGATAGCGTGCCTGTCCGTTTGTGCCCACGGCAAGCAAGGCCACGGGAGCATACTGGCTCAGGATACTTCCGGTGTATTCTTTGCGCGGAGTGACTTCCATGCTGCCGAGGTCGTAGGAGATTTCATGGCCATCGGGTGCAAAGAGTTTCTTTTCTTGATTGACGGTGATTTCTGTGTACGTGAAGTCGTAGATGTCCGTACCTTCGGGTTCCAGTTCTTCGTTGGTAGAGAAGATGACTACCTCACAATGACGCAGACGGTCGTAGCCTGTGAGATGCACTCCGTTGCTCAACAGCTTGACCTTGACGTGATTCCCTTGTGAAGTGATTTCGCAACTGCCTTCTCTGGCTGGTTTGAAAGTGAAAGGACCGTTGCTGCTCAGCACGTCGAATTCCGTTTCTTTTCCGGAGATGATGAGCGGATTTTCCTGTACCGATACGGTCAGTTCATGAATGTTCGATAAATCTGTGTGATATGTTTTCTGCACCTCTTCCAGTTCCTGATTCGTCATCCGCTGGTAGATGGAATAACCGTAGATTTTGGTCCCGCCTGTCCGTATCCCCAACTGGTCAAGTATTTCCATTGTGTCGCCGTTCACAGAAAGTATCTGGAATACTGTGTTCTGGTTGCTGAGCAATCGGTTTCCGTCCGAGAAGGTATAAGAGACTGTCCGGAATCCCCATGCAGGATAGGCGTCAATGTACATGTATTTCTTCAGGGAAGAGTTGCTTTCCACGTAATATTGGGTAGGACCTGTACCTGTCATGTCTTGGTAATAATCCTGCGTCTGGCAAGTGCCGTCGGGATTGATTTCGTAGGTGTGGACGTGCTTCCAGCCATATCCCACTACGGCCTCTTCGAAGCGGGCGGATGAAATGGGGGTGAGAGACGCTGGCTCACATTCTCCGTTTTCATTGAATGTGAAAGTTGGAAAGTTTACGTCGTCGTGGTCGCAGCTGGTGAAGCAGAAGATGCTTAGGAATACCAGCAGGATGCTAGTGAGTTGTTTCGTGTGCATGGTGGATAAAATGTTAAGTGTTTTCTTTTTTCCAGAAAAAGTCAATGAATATGCGCTGTAAGAGAATCAGCATGGCCAGCATACAGACAGAGTACTGCAGAAACGCTTCCTGACTTTTGAGTCCATAATAAAGACCGACAATGAAGCACAACTGGCAGAGGTAACTTAAAATTCTAAGTAGCATAGTGCTTTTGATAAAGGTTTGATTCTCAAAGTTAGCATAAAAAACAGAGAATCGGAAATTGAGGCATGAAAAATCCCCTGCCAAGCGTGTTTTTTATCTAGCTTTGGCAGAGGAAGGATAATTATGCAAAAATCGGGACTCGTTTATCTCCAGTTGCTTGGAATGGATTCATAGTCGGTCAGGTTCGTACAGTTGTTGAACGCGCTGGTGTGACTGGTGATTTCAAGGAATTCATTCGGGTAATCCTTACGTTCATACAAGTGTACCTTTTTTCCGTTTATCAGGGTGTAGGGCGATTCGCCGGTGAGCGAACTGCAGCTTTTGAACAAGAGTCGGACAGCTTGCAGGGTGCGCATGGAGTCGAACAGTCCGGCAGGAATGCGTTGCAGGCTCTTGCATCCGGCAAAGGCTTCCCACATAGAAATCACCTGTGTGTTGTTTGCAAACAGCTTTTCAGGAATCTCGCGGAGGGAGGTACATCCCTTGAATATGCCATCTAATCTGGTAACCTTGGTCATGCTGGCAAACAAGTCTTCCGGGATTTCAGTCAATGAGGTGCAATTCGAGAAAAGACCGTAGGCATCCATGACGGAGTTGATTTCTGACACACTCTGTATGCCCGGACAGTTGGCAAACAGTCCTTCGGGCAGACTGGTGAGCGAGCTGCATCCTGAGAAGGCACATTGTATGTATCCTAAACGGGTATTGTTACGGAACAGTCCGGCCGGAATCTCTTTCAGGTTTTCACATCCGCTGAACACATCGTTCATGACATAGATGTCCTTGTTGCTTGCAAAGAGGTCTTCAGGCAGGTAGAGCAGCCCTGTGCAGCCGGAGAAGGTAGCGTTAAAGTTGCGGGCACTGGAATTCTGGGCGAAGAGATTGAGCGGAAGTGAAGTCAGTCCCGTACAGCCCTGGAAGGCTCTGTCGAACGTTTTGGCACCGGTTGCCATGGCAAACAGGTCTTCGGGGAGGTTGGTCAGTCCCGTACAGCCTTCAAAGCAGGAGGTGAAGTCCGTGATGGCGGACAGTGCTCCTTTGGTGTCGGCAGCCAGCTGGGTCAGTGCGGTAACATCTTCCAGTCTCAGTGTTTTCAGTTCGGGCGTACCCCATTGTGTGATGCCGATGAGTGAACTCTTTAGGATTTCTCCCTTGGTTGTGCTGTTGGTTGCCAGAGATTCTATCGTACCTTTGAAAGCTACTTCTACGGTAGATTCAGCACCTTGGGCATAGGCGTGTGACAAATCGGCCGAATATACGTATGATTTGTCGAGCACCTCGGTCACCCCGTCGCCCCAGTCGATGACACCTTTCACCCGTCCTTCAAACGGAAGATACACCGTACGGTTGTTCAGGTTGTTCAACGCGTATTTCATAATCAGCGCATCTTCCTTGCCGCGCATGGCAGTAGTGACGGTGTACAGTGAAAGTCCATGCAGAGGCCCCGGTTCCGTACCGCCTTGCAGGTAGATGTAGTATTTGGTTGCTTCCGTCAGTCCGGAGAAGGTACACGTAGGCTGGCTTTGAAGGTCGAAGAGGTATTCAAAAGGAAGTCCTGAGCCTCCGTTTTTCAAATCCTGAATGACTTCGAACAAGGGGATGCTGTCTGTTGAGATGTAAGTGGAATAGAAACGGGCGTCGTTCTGTCCTTCCAGTGTCAGTGTGATTTCATTGACACCTGCATCTGCCTTGGCCACGCTGATATGAGGGGCAGCCGCCTGTTCGATGGGGATGGTGGCCAGCAGACTGTCTCTGTCGGTGGCATAAATCAGCAGGTTGTCGGTCTGTTTCTCGCTGGAGTAGTTGGTGTAATACTGCAGGTATTCTTCGCCGTAGAACGAATACTCCGGATTTTCCAGGATGAACGAATAGTCCTCCTGCTCGGTTAGTTCACCTTCACTGAATTTCTTGAATTTCTCCAGCACATAGCGCATGCTTATGATGTTGGTCTGGCATTTCACCTGTATGTCTTCTCCGTCTCTTACGGCAGGCACTTCGATGCGGTTCGTTTCCAGATTGAAATAGGGAGCCGCTCCGTCGGTAGTACCCACTCCGTTCAGATTGCCCGAGCTGCTTCCGTTTCCGTCGTCTTCATCTTCATCACCACCTCCTAAAATATCCTCTAATTTTTCGCACGAGGTAAGGGTGGAGACTAAAAATACGGGTGTCATGCCCCACACAAAAAGGGCACAGCCTGAAATCAGCAGCGATTTCAGGGCTGTCGTTGCTTTACTTTTGTTCATACTAAAGATAAGAATAATAGGATAATTTACGTTTGTACAAAAGTAAGGCTATCTGAGGAGCTGTGCATCACCGGAAACCGTGATTTTCAGCGGGTCGGACGGGAAACTATACCAGCGAAATGACGTAGCTTTCCAGACTTCGCAGGTCGATGTGCCAGAGTTTTCCGCTCAGCACGTACGGACTTCCCAGGATGACTTTCATCGTTTCGCTGGCTTCCACGCAGCCTACTACGCCCGGAGTGACACCCAGCACGGCCTTGGAGGGGTGGGGCATGGCGAGCATTTCTTCTTCATCGGGGAAGAGGGTACGGTAGTCGGGACCGCCTTGGTAGTTGAACACGGAGACCTGCCCGTCGAACTCGCGGATGGCACCGTACACGTACACCTTGTCCAGCCGCACGCAGGTGTCGTTAATGAGGTAGCGCGTGCGGAAATTGTCGCAGCCGTCCACCACGATGTCGTAGTTGGCAATGAGGCATTCGGCATTCTGCGGGGTGAGCCGTTCGTTCCAGGCTTCCACGCGGATGTCGGAGTTGAGGGCCTGCAGGCGCAGTTTGGCCTGTTCGGCCTTGGAGAGTCCGATTTCAGATTCGCTGTAGAGCACCTGCCGCTGGAGGTTGGTCTCGCTCACGGTATCGTCGTCAATCAGTCCGATGGTGCCCACTCCGGCTCCGGCCAGGTAGAGGGCGATAGGTGACCCCAGTCCGCCCACTCCCACGATGAGTACGCGGGCCTGCTTCAGCAGGAGTTGTCCTGTCTCGCCGATTTCGTCGAGCAGAATCTGTCGGTTGTAGCGTGACGCTTCTTTTTCGGTCAGTTTCATAAGGTCAAAAGGGGAATAATAAAGTGAGTAAAGACAGAAAGGCATCCGGAAGTCGGGATAATGGCCTCAGGATGCCTTCTGAAGAGGGTTATACATGTCTTGAAAAAACGCACTTGCGTTTTTGAAAAACGTCCTTGTGTTTCCATCAAAACGCACTTGTGTTTGAAGTAAAACGCACTTGTGTTTGAAGTAAAACGTACTTGCGTTTCAGGGAAAACGTAAGGGCGTTTTTGTAGAAACGCTTCGGGGTTTTCCGATAAACGTAAAGGCGTTTTTCAGAGAGTGTTCCGGAGGGCTTTTCAGCGGGCCGCAGCGGCGGTGGCGTGCGACTGTGCCACGTGGTCGAACGAAGCATCCCAGTCCTTCCATATCGGTTCGCGTCCCAATGCCTTGAGGGCCTTCTCGATTTCTACGGCTGTACGTTCGTCGCTCACATGGAACTGCTCCAGTGCCTGCGGGTAGGTGTAATATCCGCCCGGTTCGGTCTTGCTCTCGGCACTCATGGTAGTCACACCCAGTGAAGCCATGTGGTCGCGGATATTGGCCGGTTCGCGGGTAGAGTAGGAGATGTCCACGTCGTGGTCGAAGATGCGCATGGCGAAAGTGACCTGTGCCAGTTCCTTGTCGCTCATGATGACGTTAGGCTGGAAACCTTCGTTTTCGGCCGGACGCATGCGCGGGAAGTTTACGCTGTATTTCGTCTTCCAGTAATGCTTCTGCAAGTAGCGCAGGTGGTAAGCCATCATGGTCACGTCTGTACGCCAGTCCTCCAGTCCGATGAGCACACCCATGCCGATGGAGTGTACGCCGGCCTGGCCCATGCGGTCGAACCCGTTGACACGCCATTCGAACTTCGACTTCATGCCGTGCGGATGGTACACGTTGTAGCGGGCCTTGTTGTATGTTTCCTGGAAACAGATTACGCCGTTCAGTCCGTGGTGAACCAATTCGGCATATTCTTCCGTCTTGAGCGGCATCACCTCGATTTTCAGGTTCGAGAAGTACGGCTTGGCCAGGTCGAGCGCCTTGGCAATGTAGGGCACACCCGCCTTGGCCGGATTCTCACCCGTCACAATCAGCAGGTTTTCGAACGGGCCGAGCTTCTTGATGGCTTTATATTCGTTTTCAATCTCTTCGGGTGTCAGGATGGTGCGCGCCATGGGGTTGCTGATGTGGAAGCCGCAGTACACGCACGAGTTGGTGCACGAGTTGGTGATGTAGAGCGGGATGAACATCGACATGGTGCGTCCGAAACGTTCTTCGGTATATTTCTTGCTGAGGCGTGCCATGGGTTCAAGGAACTTTTCGGCAGCCGGCGAGATGAGTGCCATGAAGTCGTCTACGTCGCACCGTGATTTTCCGAGTGCCCGTATCACGTCGGCCTCGGTTTTGGAGTAGATGGCCTTGGTCGTCTCCTCCCAGCTTATTTTTTCTAATTCGTCACTAAACATTTCGATAATTAATAATTAAAAATTAAAGATGCTGGCCTGATGCATTATTCATTATTAATTGCCTTCAGGTCGCGGCTGAGTTTCATCGCACAGAAGTTCGGACCACACATGGTGCAGTACTCGCCGTCGGTGTGACGTCCCTCGTTGAAGTATTCCAGCGCACGCTCGGGGTCGAGACTCAGGTGGAACTGGTCGCGCCAGCGGAACTCGTAGCGGGCCTTGCTTAGGGCATTGTCGCGAATCTGTGCACCCGGATGACCTTTGGCCAGGTCGGCTGCATGGGCGGCAATCTTGTAGGTGATAACGCCTGTACGTACATCTTCGCGGTTGGGCAGACCCAGGTGTTCCTTCGGAGTGACGTAGCACAGCATGGCCGTACCCAGCCAGCCGATTTGTGCGGCACCGATGGCCGAAGTGATGTGGTCGTAACCCGGAGCGATGTCGGTTACCAGCGGGCCGAGGGTATAGAACGGTGCATTGTGGCAGTGGCTGATCTGACGCTCCATATTCTCACGAATCTTGTGCAAGGGCACGTGTCCCGGACCTTCGATAAAGGCCTGCACGTTCTTTTCCCACGCACGGAGTACGAGTTCACCCATCGTGTCGAGTTCGGCAAACTGAGCCTCGTCGTTGGCATCGGCGATACAGCCCGGACGCAATCCGTCGCCCAATGATACGGCCACGTCGTACTGAGCCAGAATGTCGCAGATGTCGTCAAAGTGCTCGTAGAGGAAGGATTCCTGGTCGTGGATAAGACACCACTTGCTCATGATACTTCCGCCACGGCTCACGATACCGCACAGACGCTTGTCGGCCAGGTGTACGTTGTGACGACGGATACCGGCATGGATGGTGAAGTAGTCCACTCCCTGCTCGCACTGCTCGATAAGGGTGTCGCGGTAGATTTCCCAGGTCAGGTCTTCCACCTTGCCGTTCACCTTCTCCAATGCCTGATAGATGGGCACGGTACCCACCGGCACCGGACAGTTGCGCACAATCCATTCGCGGGTTTCGTGGATGTTGGCACCCGTGGACAGGTCCATCAGCGTGTCGCCGCCCCATTTGCAGCTCCACACGGCCTTGTCCACTTCCTCGTCGATGCTTGAAGTAGTGGCCGAGTTGCCGATGTTGGTATTGATTTTCACCAGGAAGTTGCGGCCGATAATCATCGGTTCCGATTCCGGGTGGTTGATGTTGGCAGGCAGTACGGCACGTCCGGCAGCAATCTCGTCGCGCACGAATTCCGGTGTGATGTAGGTGTCGATGCCCAGTTCCTTGCAGTTCATGTTCTCACGGATAGCTACGTACTCCATTTCCGGTGTCACGATGCCCTGCTTGGCGTAGTACATCTGCGTACAGCAGTGGCCTTCCTTGGCACGGTAAGGCAGGGCGATGTGTTCAAAGCGCAGGTGGTCGAGCGAGTGGTCGTCACGGCGCATCTTGCCATATTCCGAGGTGATGGACGGCAACTGTTCCACATCGCCGCGTGAGGTAATCCAGCTTTCACGCATGCGCGGCAGTCCCTTCTTCAGGTCGATTTCAATGTTCGGGTCGCTGAACGGGCCGCTCGTGTCGTACACGTACACCGGTGCATTAGGTGTCATTACCTTCTTGCCGTCTACTATGGTCACCGTCGGGGTGAGGTTTACTTTCTGCATGCCTACCTTTACAAAGGGGAAAAGGGTGCCCTGCATGTAGGCTTTTTCTGCATGGGCGTATGCTTTTTGGTCTTTTTCTTTTTCCATATAAATCGGGGTTTGTTTGCGGGTAGGGAACAGTCCCTACCGGTTGAGAAAATCAGGATTTATTCATTCAAGAAAGAAGTGAGAGGAGAGGAGGCAGATGCCACGAGGTTATCGGCCTGAATACCCAGTCCGGCTTCGTAGGCACGGCGTCCGGCAATGACAGCTTCCTTGAAGGCTACGGCCATTTCCACCGGATTTCCGGCTACGGCGATGGCGGTATTTACCAGGCAGGCAGCGGCACCCATTTCCATGGCTTCAGCGGCATGGCTCGGTGCACCGATACCGGCATCCACTACCACCGGCACGTTGCTCTGTTCGATGATGATGCGCAGGAAGTCGCGTGTCTGCAATCCCTTGTTCGTACCGATGGGAGCAGCCAGCGGCATCACGGTAGCTGCTCCGGCTTCTTCCAGACGCTTGCACAGGGTCGGGTCTGCCTGGCAATAAGGAAGTACCACGAATCCCAGTTTCACCAATTCTTCCGTAGCCTTCAGAGTCTCGGTAGAATCCGGCAACAGGTAGCGCGGGTCGGGATGGATTTCCAGTTTCAGCCAGTTGGTGCCGAAGGCTTCGTGGGCCATCTGTGCGGCGAACACGGCTTCTTCTGCGGTGCGCACGCCCGAGGTGTTCGGGAGCAACTGGATATGGGGGTGGATGATATGTTTCAGCATGTCATCTTCCTTGTTGTCAAGTTCGATACGTTTCATGGCTACGGTCACCATTTCTGTGCCGGAAGCCAGGATGGCTTCTTCCATGAGTTGGTTGGAGTTGAATTTTCCTGTTCCTAAGAATAGGCGGGATTCGAATTCTTTTCCCGCAATGATTAGTTTTTCCATTGTTTTATCTATTTTGTTTATTGTTTGCTTGCTCTTACTTTTTCTTTTTGCCGCCAAAAAGAAAAAGGTAACAAAAAGAAAAACCGCCGTCTGCAGTTTCGGACCGGCTGCGAAGCTTCGCTCGTCGGAAGCGCAGGAACTCGCTTCGCTCAAACAGCCTGCACTTCTTTTCGCCGTGCTCTGCTTCTCCGCTTTTCGGTCCGAAACTGAGGACGGGATTTTTGGGGGCTGTCGCTCTTCGCATTTGGCGAAATTGCTGTGGGGAGGAGAGAGCTTTGTTTGCGCTTCTTTGCTCTTTGATCCGTTTTTTGCTTTGGGGCTTCCTTTGGGGCGAAATCGCTTTGGAGCTTCGTTCTTTTTGTGGTTCCTTTGCTCGTTATTCTTTGTGGTAAAGTTGGAGTTTCTTTACCAGCAAAGGTGAGTTGGAGTTGGTGATGAAAATCTGAAAATAAGAGGATTTGAAAAATGTGTTTCTTTTGTTCTTCTGTCTAAAAATGAACACATCTACAAATTCTTCATTCTTAATTCTTAATTCTTAATTGACTCACGATTCTCTTCGTCTCTTCCACCGGATTCGCTGCCCGCAGGATGGTGCCGCTCAGGGCGATGCCCGTCACACCGGTCTGCATGATGACAGGGATGTCTTCCAGGGTGATGCCGCCGATGGCTACGATGGGCAGGTGGATGCCTTCCGCTTTCATCTGCTGCACGATGGAACGGTAGCCCTCCAGTCCGAGGATGGGGCTGAGCTTTTCTTTTGTGGTGGTGAAGCGGAACGGTCCGCAACCGATGTAGTCGGCTCCGGCTTCATAGTGTGCCCGTACGTCGTCAAACGTGTTGGCCGTACCTCCGATGAGGAAGTCCTTTCCGAGGATTTTCCGTGCTTCGGCTATCGGCATGTCGTTCTTGCCCAGGTGCACCCCGTCGGCTTTCAGCTTGCGCACCAGTTCCACCCGGTCGTCGATGAGGAAAGTGGCTCCGTACGTACGGCACAGTTTCTGTACCTCCACGGCCACCGCTTCCGTCTCCTCGTCCGAGGCATGCTTCATGCGCAACTGTACCCAGCGGCATCCTCCTTCGAGGGCCATCCGGGCCGAGTCGAGATACGAATACGTGTCGGTGAAATGTGTGATGAACTGCAGCTTGAAATGATTCATGTCCATGGCCTTATCCTCCACAAGCTGCTTTGATGATGACCAGACTGTCGCCCTCGTTCAGGGTGGTGTTTTCCCATTCCGCACGCGGAACCATGCGGTTGTGCAACGCGATGGCCACTCCCTGCTTCGGGAGTTCCAGCTGCTGTGCCAGTGCGGCAATTGTATGACCTTGTGTAAGTTCCGTCTCTTTGTTGTTTACCAATAGTTTCATAAGCATACTGTTTTAGCGTGTAAACCAAAGAGAGCATCCCGCGGGCGGGGAAAGGAAATAGATGTCAGAATCAACAATCCCTTCGTCGGTATTAACCGCATCAGGTTCGTAGGGTATAATCTCAGCCCGGACACATCCGTGGGGCACCCCTTTGTTTACTTTCCGGCAAAGGTAACGAAAACTTTGGAACGGCGAACGGCTGCCGTTCCTTTTTTATCTTTTTTTGCAGGCCGTGTCTATTCGTCTCTGAACAGCTGTACTTTCACACCGAACGACAGGCGCAGAATGTCGCGCATGGAGAGACTTTTGTTGGTTACCTTGCTGATGAGGTACAGCTCGCAGGTGCTCAGCTCATAGAACAAGGAGACGTGGCGCACCAGGTCGTGGCGGGGGCTGAACCCGAACCGCTGTCCCACGAAGATATAGGGGCGCATCTTGGTACTGAAGTTATAGTATTTGTTGGGATAGCGTCCCGGTTCCTTCTTCCAGAACTCGTCGCCCGCAATGGTGGTGATGTACAGACCGCAGTAGAACGGTTCGGCCATCCAGTGCTCCTTGAAACAGATGCTCCAGGGAATGTAGTTCTGCTTTACGGTAAATGTGAGACGGAATTTCTCGGCATATCGTCGTGGCAGGTAGCCCAGCTGAATGTCTGTCTCCCACTGGCAGCGGCGTCCGTAGTCCCAGCCCACACCTATGGAACTGACTCCCATTCCTCCGGCGTATTGCCATTTCAGGTGAGTGGGCTTCAGGCGTTCCCACCGTTCATAACGCAGGTGCTCGCGCTTGTCCCAGCGACGTTCCTTTACGGCCGGAGCAATACTGTCGTTTTGTGCGCAAAGGGGCAGGAGCGTCATTCCGGCCATTCCTCCTGCCAGCAGCAGTTTAAAAATTGACCACTTCATAGGTATAGCCGTTTGAGTTGAGGGTGAAAAACAGATAAGAGCGCTTCTTGGCGCAGGTACATTCGTAGTACTTGATGCCATCATCGAAAAACTCGTCTACACTCACATTGTGCCCGTGACCGTAGACACAGAACTGCAAGTCCGGCATTTCCTTCAGGTAATAATGGAAATACTCGGCGATGTTGTTGTTGAACTGTTCGGAGAAGGGACCTGCATGCATGGCCACCACGGTTTTTTCCACTCCTTCGGGCACGTGGTCACCTTCGTCGCGGATAAACTGGATATTGGGTACCGCCGACGAGTAGTCGAACTCCAGGGCATTGGTATTCAGACACAGAAAACGTACATTACCGGCGGTAAAGGCGAAATCTTCCGTGCCGAATATCTTGCGGAACACATCGAGTCCCGTAGCCAGACAGTCATGGTTGCCCAGCAGGCAGACGAAAGGTACCCTCAGTCCGCTGAGAATGTCGCGCTGTTTCTCAAACTCCAGTTTCAGACCGAAGTCGGATATATCACCTGTGTGAAGCACGAAATCCAGGTCGTCGCGTCGGTTCAGAGCTTCTACGGCATCTTCCGTCTCGTCGTACCAGCGCTGTGTGTCACTGATTACGGCAAACCGGATTTCTTCTTTACCGTAAGTAGCGGTTTCAATCCGTTCAATGTTCCGGCGGTTCACGTCCGTTTCTCCGTCAATGTCGAGGTCGTACGGGTGATATTCAATCATGTCGCATCCGCCCAACAGTAACATTCCCAGGCAGAAACACACCTGTATGAAGCCGGAGCGGAAACGACGGAAATGCGTAAAAAGAATGTACATAAGCAAGTTTTTTTATTTATGCAAAGGTACGACACAAATCCCGGTAGTACGTTTTTCAGAATGTCGGATTTTCTGTCTTAAAAGTCGGAAAATGAGTTATTCCGGATAAATCTCGTGTGGAGAAGGCAGCTGTTTCCACCCTTCGCCGAAGGTGTCGTACGCATCCGTCACCACTACAAACGCCCTCGGGTCGGCCTCTTTGATTTTCAGTTTCACACCCTGCACCTCCTGGTAGCTCACCACGAGGAAAATCATCTCCTTGTCCTTGCCCGTGTAGAGTCCCGAACTCTTGATGCAGGTAGCCGTGCGGTCTAAATCTTTCAGAATATACTGGTGAAGCGGCTGCAACTCATGGTCGCTGATGACAAAAATCAGCTTGTCGTTCTTCGCCCCGTTAATCATGTAGGCAATGACCCGCGAGATGATGAAGATGGAAATCAGCGAATAGAACGACAGGTGCCACGAAGGCTGCGTAGAGTCGCTCGCCGTACCCAGTCCGAAACCGATAACCACCAGCCCGAAGCACACTACCGCCCCGTCCACCAGCAGAATGGCCCGTGAGAAACGGATGTGCGCATACTTCTGTAGCAGCATCCCCACGATGTCACTTCCGCCCGTGGTAGCCTGACTGCGTATCACGATGCCCGTACCCACACCGATGACCACTGCCCCGATGATGCACGTCAGCATCAGGTGGTCCGTCATGTTCATGCTGCCTCCCAGCAGTTGTGCCGGGTCCAGACTCTCCAGTGCTTCGCGGGTAGGGTAGACCAGCCGCGACATGGTGTTCATCAACAACGGAGTGAGCAGGGCTGCCACAATGGTACGTATTCCTAATTTTGCTCCCAACAACAGCACCGACAGGATGAGCAGCGGTATGTCGAACATATAGCCGAACGTACCCACCTGAATGGACGGGAACAGGTTGTGGAGCACGATACTGGCCCCGTACACTCCTCCGGGCACAATGTTATAGGGATTGATAAAGAATACGAATCCGGCCGCCAGGATGGTACATCCCACCACGATGCTGGCCCACGCATAAAGAGTCTGTTTCATACTTGTTTCTTATTTTTATGCGACAAATATACAGAATTCTTTCTTTCACCCATTAGAAAGCAGCCGGAAAAATCCCGCAAAATCCCAATTTTTAGGTATTTCAAATCCGCACCGGATGCCGTTTCTTTGCGATGTCAAATCAAACATGTAGAAAATGAAGAAAACTGGTATTTTTTATGGTTCTACCACAGGCACCACCGAGTCTGTGGCCCGCCTGATAGCGGAGAAACTGGGAGTATCCCCTGAAGACGTACACGATGTGAGCAAATTGGATGCTGCCCTGGCAGAGAGTTACGAAGCCCTGATTCTGGGTACCTCTACCTGGGGTGACGGAGAGTTGCAGGACGACTGGTACGATGGCATCAAGGTGCTGAAAAACGCTAACCTCTCCGGTAAGACCATCGCCCTCTTCGGCTGCGGCGATTCCGAATCCTATCCCGATACTTTCTGCGACGGTATGGGTATCCTCTTTGAAGACCTGAAAGACAGCGGATGTACCTTCGTGGGAGCCGTTTCCGACAGCGATTACACCTACGCTTCTTCCGTGGCCGCTGCCGACGGAAAATTCGTGGGACTGGCCCTCGACGACGTGAACGAAAGCGACCGGACCAATGCCCGCGTGTCGGCCTGGACAGAGATGCTCAAAGCCGATCTGGCCTGATTCCTTCCGACCTCATTTCTCTATCTTCTAAATCCGTAGCCCATGATGACTCCCGATATCAATCCCGTAGAACTGAAAGTCTTTCTCAACCACATCTATGAGCTGAAGAAAGGCGTGCGTCAGATGGTGTTGTACACCACGAACAAGCGATATGAAGACTTTGCCGTGAAACGTCTGCGAAGCCAGCGCATCAAGTTTGTGATTCAGCCGGTGGACGACGAGCGCATCAATCTCTTCTTCGGCAAGGCGGAGTGCATTGAAGCCATCCGCATGATGGTGACACGCCCCCTGAACCTGCTCACTCCGGAAGAAGATTTCATATTGGGAGCCATGCTGGGTTATGACATCTGTGCCCAGTGCAAGCGATATTGCACCCGCAAGGCACGAAAAATGGGAGCTTGAACAGGCTCCCATTCTTTTTCAGTTTCCTCTATACGTAGAATATCCGTAAGGCGAAAGCGTAATTGGCACATGGTAGTGCTTGCCGTCCTTGATTTCGAACACCACTTCGATGAACGGGTAGAACGAATCCTGCTGTAGCCGCTCGAAGTAAGGCGCCACGTGATACGTCAGGCGGTAGATGCCCTTGTGGTCGGTCGTGCCTTCTTCCAGGAAATCCTTCACGCGCCCGTTCTCGTCCGTCAGTCTTTCCTCCAGCAGCACCCAGGTCTTGCCGTCGGGCTGAAGCTGCGACAGACTGATTTTCACTCCCGCCGCAGGCTGCCCCTGCTGAATGTCCAGGATGTGGCTGGAAAGTTGGTAACTCTTTTCCTGTGCAAAGCCCGCCAGGCTCCACACCATCACACATAAAGTCCAGATTAGTTTTCTCATGATTCTTTGATAGTTGAATAGTTTAACAAGATTGTAACAATTACAAATATGATGAAAACTTTCTTTTTCTGCAAGCTTTCTCCTTTGCAGCCCCTCCGATTTTGAGGTTATTAACTAAACTCCTGCCTGCGGTGTGCCGTTTACCTTGTATTTTTGCGCCATGAAATACATTTACCTCCCCATCGGATTCCTGTCGCTGGCACTGGGTGTGGCCGGTATTTTCCTGCCTGTGCTGCCCACCACGCCCTTTCTGCTGCTTTCGGCCGCCCTCTTTTTCCGCAGTTCGCCGAGAGCCTACCAGTGGTTGCTGAACCACAAGCTGCTGGGACCTTATATCCGCGATTTCCGTGAGTCGCGCGCCATTCCTCTGCGTGCCAAGATTCTCGCTCTGAGCCTGTTGTGGCTCACCTCCCTGCATTGCATCTTCCTGATGTTCGATGCCCTCTGGCTGAAAGCGATGATGCTTGCCGTAGCTGTGGGAGTAACCCTTTATCTCTGTTCCCTCAAAACCAAACGAAATGACTGATACCCTCTCTTTTTGTGGCCGTGAGGAAGCCATTACCCGCATGAACTGCTTTGGCAGCAAAGGCCGCCCGTTCTTTTTCCTGATAGATTATATCGGAGAGAAATGCCTGGTGGAAGAACCCCACCATCTGCCTTCTTCGGAACTGCTGTTTGCTTTTCCGGGAGCCACGAACGTGCCGCAAGGAATGCCCGTCACTCCGCATCCCCGCTCTTTTCGTTGGGAGCCTTGTCCGATGAGTTTTGAGGAGTACCGTCGCGGATTCGACATCGTGCACCGTCACTTACATGGCGGCAATTCCTTCTTGGTGAACTACACCTGTGCCACTCCTGTCGATACCGACCTCACCCTGCGGCAGGTGTTCGACCATGCCCGTGCTCCTTACAGACTGTGGGTAAACGACCGCTTTGTGGTGTTCTCGCCCGAAATCTTTGTCCGGATAACCGATGGCTTTATCTATTCCCATCCTATGAAAGGTACGATGGATGCCACGCTGCCCGATGCCCGCAAACGCTTGCTGGCCGACCCGAAAGAAGCAGCCGAACATGCCACCATCACCGACCTTATCCGCAACGACCTGAGCCGTTTCGCCACCGAAGTCACCGTGACCCGCTACCGCTACCTGGACGAGCTGCACACCCACCGTGGCCCGCTGCTTCAGATGAGTTCTGAAATCCGTGGGCGTCTGCCCGAAGACTATCCTTCACAACTGGGCGACCTGTTTTTCAGTCTCCTGCCGGCTGGCTCCATCACTGGAGCTCCCAAGCCCCGTACCGTGCAGATTATCCGCGAAGCCGAGACGTACGACCGTGGTTTCTATACCGGCGTGACCGGCTACTTTGACGGCCGCAACCTGGACAGTGCCGTGCTCATCCGTTTCCTGGAACAGCAGCCCGACGGCACGAAGGTGTTCAAGAGTGGGGGAGGTATCACCTTCCGCAGCGAAGCCCGAAACGAATACGAAGAAATGAAACAGAAAGTCTATGTGCCTCTTTATTGAAACCCTCCGCATCGAAGACGGGAAAGTGTGGCATGCCTCGCTGCACGACCGCCGCATGAACGACACGCGCCGTGCCTTTTTCGGTCCCGTGTCCGACCTCCATGTGTGTGACTACCTCCGTCCGGAAGCCTACACCGCACGCACCCGTTGTCGCCTGATCTATGCCCGCGACGTGATTCGTGTGGAATACTTTCCTTACCACGTCCGTCCCGTACACAGTCTGCAACTGGTGGCGCAGGACGACATCGACTACCGTTACAAGCAGGCCGACCGCCACGTGCTCGACAAAGCCTTTGCCCTGCGCGATACGGCTGACGACGTGCTCATCGTGCGCCACGGACTCCTCACCGATACCTCCATCGCTAACATCGCCCTTTGGAACGGATGCGAGTGGCATACTCCCGCACAGCCTCTGCTGGCCGGAACCCAGCGCCGATACTTGCTCGACACCGGACAGATAAAAGAAACGGACATCCCGGTCGCCTCCCTCGGAAACTACCGGCATATCCGTCTGTTCAATGCCCTGATACCCTTCGGCGAAGTGGAACTCCCCGTCGGGCAGATACGTATGTATTGATTCGTGTGACAGCTTATTCCACCAGCTCGTAACTGCTGATTTGAATCGGCATGTCGAGGTTGTGGAGCACCTTCTCCAGCATGATACCTTCCAGGTTGTTGTACTCATAGCCGAATGTGGCCCGTATGCCCTGCAAGATAAACTGTGTGGCGCGGTCGAGTGCAATGGGCAGACTGTCGCCCTGCATCAGCGCCCCCGTGATGACACTCGTAAACGTGTCGCCCGTGCCCGGATAGTGTGCCGGCAGATAGGGGCAGGTCACCTTCCAGTAGCGGTCGCCAAAGCGGTTGTAGGCATAGACCGATGTAGAACGCGGGTCGCCGCTCACCGGTACGCTCGTGGCAATGACGATGGCCGGACCCCGGTCGGAAAGCGTCTTCAGTGCCTGTTTCAGTTCTGCATCCGTGATGTGCTCCTGATACGGCATGTCCAGCAGGTAATACAGCTCCGTCAGGTTGGGTGTGATGACATCCGCCAGGTGAATCAGCTTCTTCATCTCCGTCACCATCTCCTCGGTGATACCCTTGTAAAGACGGCCGTTGTCGCCCAGCACCGGGTCCACCACCACCATGTCGTTCTCCCCACGGAATTTCAGGATAAACTCCTCCACAATCTGTGCCTGTTGCGGCGAACCCAGATAACCCGTGTAGAAAGTATCGAAGTGCACGTTCATCTTCTCCCAGTTCTCGATGATGCGCTTCATTTCGTCAGTCAGGTCGAGGAACGAGTACGTGGGGTACTGCGTATGTGCGGACAGCACCGCCGTGGGCAGCGGACACACCTGAAAGCCCATGGACGAGAGCACCGGAATGACCGCCATCAGTGACACGTGACCCACGCCCGACAGGTCGTGCACAGCCACCACCTTCTTCACCTGATTTTGCAGGAAAGCCCCCGAGCGATGGGGAGTTTCAGCCGGAGCCGTCGGTTTTTTCTTTTTGTACTTCCGTTCTTTCTCCCAGGCCGCCTTCCGTGCCTGGTATACCTCATATTGTCGTTCAATGTAATTGTCAGCCATAGTCTTGTGAATTTACTTGTACAAAGGACGCGACTTTTTGCGGAACGAGCAAACTTTTGCAAGGTTTATTCTGATTCATCTTCCAGTTTCATTTGGTTGGGCAAGAGTGCGGCTGAAATAGTACATGTCTTTCAGCACCTTTCCATCCTCTACAATCGGATGGTCATAGTGGAGGGTAAAAAAGTCAGGCACCGTGTGCGAGTAGACAAACCCGCAGTTCTGATAAAATGAAATGGTCATACGGCTGTCTCCTGTGCCTACCGTTAGCGTGTGACACACATTCTGGTAACGTTGGCAAAGGTATTCCACCATCTGCCGTCCGTATCCTTTCCGTTGCCAGTATGGAGCTACGGCCAGGTTTTTCAGTTCACAAATTCCTTTTCCCTCATCCGTTACGACGGCTACGGCAACCGGTTCTGTAAGCAGTTTGTCGTACATCACGTATAAGTCGCCCCGTTCCAGGTAACGGTCTATCATGGATTCCTGTTCATCAGCCAGAAGCAAGAGTGGGAGGAAACGTTTCTTGCCAGTTGAAACAAGTCGTATTTGCATGAGATAAATGTTTATGAATTGATTGTGATATGGATTGTAAAGATACGCTTTTCGGTGGATTTTTGTCTGTTTTTTTCTATGTTCTTTTTTCTCTGAAGATGTGGAAAAAGCTCCTTTGTGTTTTGGAGGCAAACGGCCTTTCTTACTTGAAATTCTTTGGCGTTTTATGAGTAATGTACTTGTGTTTATTATATTGAGGTAAGGATGTGGTCGAAGTTGGTATAAATGGGGCATTGGACCTGTGATGTATTCGGAATTTATTAACTTTGTATATTCTTGTTTTTGGCAACTGGTTTTTCATAAGTGACGATAAACTTCTGATGTCAATAAGCAGGATATCTAAAGAAAAGCGTATGGAAGCAAATAAAATCATTATTTATACATCCAGTGATGGACAAACTAAAATAGATGTCAGGTTGGAAGATGAAACCTTGTGGCTTACACAGCAACAGATTGCTGAACTATATCAGACATCGAGGACCAATGTAGTGGAACATATTAAACATATCTACGAAGAACAGGAACTCGATGAAAATTCAACCTGTCGGAATTTCTGACAGGTTCGCATTGAAGGTTCCAGACAGGTAGAACGAGAGATGCTGTTTTATAATCTGGACATGATTATCTCATTGGGATACAGATAAAATCGCGTATAGCCACCCATTTTCGTCAGTGGGCTACCCAACGGTTGAAAGAATACATGATTAAAGGGTTTACATTAGATGATGATCGTTTGAAAAAACTGGGTGGAGGTGGTTACTGGAAGGAACTTCTGGAGTGTATTAGGGACATTCGTGCTACAGAAAAAGTATTATTTTATATGAAGGAACAACATGATAAATTTCTGGGGAACACTTGCTTTTGGATGGTAGTCTGGCTGAGAATGTCATGCCGCTTACAACAAAATAATGTTTGAAGCTTACTTGTTTTTTTTATTTTTATCTTTAAATATGGTCCTTATTAGATTAAGAATAGCCACAGTTAAAGCATAAAACAAACAAGGTTTGATGATACTTTTCGTTGAAGTTTCTGTGAACATATAGTACATTGACATGATTCCGAATAATAGGAAAAAGTCCCTAAAAAAAAGTGATGTATATTTATATATTTTTTTAATCATACTAATTGATAAATATGAAAATTACAATATGAATTCATTTGCAGAATTATACAAATCTATGATATTTATCGCTCATATACAACTTTTTATATAATAAATATTCTTAGGAGTTACTTTTGTTGCTCTACAAGAGGGACAAGAGTAGAGCGGAAACTCATAGTCAAGATGTGAAAGAAAGGGGGCATTCGAAAGCAATCTTTCATGATTTGTATGTGAAGAAAAAGAGTGGGGATATCCTTGGAGAAGGTGGATGGGATTTCTTTGATTTTCATTGATGATTAGATGGATTTTTTCTACTTTTATAGAAGGATTATGGAGTCTGCCTTTAAGTCGGTCGTATATGTCTCTGTAGTCCTTTCTGAAGTGAATTATTTAAATGCAGGGCGTCGGTTTGTAAAGGAAGCGTTGTATAATCATAAGGGAATGAGATATGGAACAGAATGGAATAAAATTTACCCTGGTCGATACTAAAAAAGTGCGTGTATCAGGATTTCCTGAGTGGGAAGGAAAGGGCTGCTATTTAGGGGAAGGTACGGCTATGTTCTGGGGAAAAGAATGGCGTAATTATGAGTTGTCTGTAGCCAACACCCACACTTGCAAAATCCGGAAATTGTCTACGGAAGAAGGGACCATGCTGGTGGATGACGGTGAGATTGATAGAGAAAAAATGTGGTCATGGACATCGTAACGCCAAAGATAAAATTCTGAACTATAAGGGAGATTTGATTCTTAGGATGGAATAGAGAAGATAATGTAACAAAAAGAAGACTTGATTTTGATAGATTTTGTGACATTTATTTATACATTTGTAAAAAATGTTTTATTCCCGTATTTAAAAGCTTGAGGTAGTAGACAGAAGCTATACTGTGAAAGGAGGCTTTTATAATGTAGGGAAATGAAATGGTGTAAATGATGAGAAACACAATCTATGGCAATTTGGGATATATTCACAAGAAATAAAACCTCGCGTTATGCCATTGTAGACGTAGAGGTAGGATTGAAGGACCATAAAATTCATGATATAGGGGCTCTTCGGCAGGACGGTGCTACCTTCCATAAGGCATCGAAGGAAGAGCTGCTCGAATTCCTGCACGATACGGATTACCTTTGCGGGCACAACATCATTCACCACGATGCGAAATACCTGTTCCCCGACAAGGATTGTCGCTGGACGCTGGTGGATACGCTGTACGTATCACCGTTGCTGTTTCCGGAACGTCCTTATCACCGGCTGGTGAAAGACGACAAACTGGCTGCAGATCAGATGAACAATCCGGTGAACGATTGTGAGAAGGCGCGCGATTTGTTGCTGGATGAGATTACCCGGTGGAATTCATTGCCCGATGAGCAACGAAAGGTGTTTGCTTCGTTACTGAAGGGGAAGGAGGAGTTCCGGGGATTCTTCAGCATGGTGAGAGCCGAAACGGTGGCCTGGGGACTGGCCGGACTGATACGCCGGTTTTATGAGGGAAAGATATGTGCTCATGCCGATGTGGAGATGCTGATTGAGCGCTATCCGTGTGAACTGGCTTATGCGCTGGCATTGGTCGATACGACCGACCATCGTTCTGTGACGCCCGGATGGGTGCTTCGCAATTATCCTGAAGTGGAATATGTGATGAAGCTGTTGCGGCGTACACGCTGCACGGAAGGCTGTGCCTATTGCAATAGCCAGCTGGATGTGCTGCGTAACCTGAAAGCTTTCTTTGGCTATGACCAGTTCCGTACGTACGGGGGTGAACCGCTTCAGGAGCGGGCAGCCCGGGCGGCGGTAGAGGGAAAGTCTTTGCTGGCTATCTTTCCGACAGGAGGTGGGAAATCGCTGACTTTCCAGCTTCCGGCACTTATGGAGGCACGGGCGGTGCATGGACTTACGGTGGTCATTTCGCCGTTGCAGTCGCTCATGAAGGACCAGGTGGACAATCTGGCTGACAAGGGAATTACGGATGCCGTGACCATCAACGGACTGCTGGACCCCATTACGAGGGCGCTTTCCATTCAGAGGGTACAGGAGGGAGATGCTTCCCTGTTGTATATCGCCCCCGAGATGTTGCGTTCGAAAACCATCGAGCGGATTCTGATGGTGCGCCACGTGGTGCGATTCGTTATTGATGAGGCGCATTGTTTTTCTTCCTGGGGGCAGGACTTCCGGGTGGATTATCTGTATATCGGCAAGTTCATTCAGGAGTACCAGCAGAAGAAGGGATGCCGTAACCCGATACCGGTATCCTGTTTCACGGCGACGGCCAAACAGAAGGTGGTACAGGATATTTGTGATTATTTCAAGCGGACGTTGAACCTGGATTTGGAGTTGTTTGCCTCTACGACTTCGCGAACGAATCTGCACTATTCGGTGGTGCATGCCGAGACGGACGAGGACAAGTATACCAAGCTGAGGGAGCTGGTGGCAGAGTCCAGCTGTCCGACCATTGTGTACGTGTCGCGTACACGGCGTACCAAGGAGCTGGCTGCGAAACTGACGTGCGACGGCTATAAGGCGCTGCCTTTCAACGGAAAGATGGATGCCGACGAGAAGATTGCCAACCAGGATGCGTTCATGAGCGACCAGGTGCGTATCATCGTGGCGACGTCGGCTTTCGGAATGGGAGTAGACAAGAAGGATGTGGGACTGGTGGTACATTACGATATTTCCGATTCGCTGGAGAACTATGTGCAGGAAGCCGGCAGGGCCGGGCGTGACCCGCATCTTAACGCACGCTGTTACGTGCTTTACAGTGACAATGACCTGGATAAGCATTTTATTTTGTTGAATCAGACGAAACTGAGTATCAGTGAAATCCAGCAGGTGTGGAAGGCAGTGAAGGATATGACGAGGAAACGCATGAGGGTGTGCTGTTCGGCCCTGGAGATTGCCCGGAATGCGGGATGGGATGACTCGGTGGCGGATATTGAAACACGTGTGCGGACGGCTCTGGCGGCATTGGAGCAGAGCGGTTATCTGGAGCGAGGAAACAATGTGCCGCATGTGTATGCCACCGGTATCACGGTAAAGAACATGGACGAGGCCCGGAAGCGTATCACGGCATCGGTGTTGTTTGGTACTGACGAGATAGAGAAGGCGGTGAGAATCATTACGTCTTTGATTTCGCAGAAATACATTGCCAAGGCACAGGACTCGGGAGCAGAATCGCGGATTGATTACCTGGCCGATATTCTGGGACTGACCAAAAAAGAAGTGGTGTCGGTGGTGGAGCGGATGCGGCAGGAGGGTATATTGGCCGACAGCAGGGATATTTCGGCTTATTTGCAGGATGCGGGCGACTCGGAACGGAAGTCGCGGATGCTGCTGGAGCGTTTTGCGAAACTGGAACAGTATATTCTCAACCATATCCCGGATGAGTCGCTGCGGATTTCGTGCAAGCAGCTGAACGACAATGCGGTGCACGACGGAGTTGTCACGTCGAAGGAAAAGGACATCCGCACGTTGTTGTATTTTCTTACCATAAAGGGGTATATGCACAAGAAGGAGGACGCTGTACGTAACATGAAGCTTACTCGCTGGGCCGATCTGGAGACTACTATCAAACGGTTTGAAAAACGGTTGGAGATCAGTCGTTTTGCCGTGGAATGGCTGTATAAGCTGGTGGAGGAGCGAGAGGGTAAGGAAACCGCAACGGAGAAGGCGGCCGTGCAGTTCTCGGTAGTGGAACTCTTGAATCAGTTGAAAGCGAGTCCTCAGTCTCTTTTTGGCAGAATGGAAGATTTGCAGCTGGAAGATGTGGAAGAAGCTCTTCTGTATCTGTCGAAGATTGGGGCTCTCAAGCTGGAAGGTGGTTTCCTGGTGCTTTACAATGCGATGGACATCAAGCGGATAAAGGATAATAAGTCGCGCTACAAACAGGAGGATTACCGGATGCTGAACGAGTTCTACAAGCAGAAAATTCAGCAGGTGCACATCGTGGGAGAATATGCCAACCTGATGGTGAAGGATTATCAGGAGGCTTTGCAGTATGTGCAGGATTATTTCCAGATGGATTACAGGAAATTTATTGCTAAATACTTCAAGGGTGAGCGGGTGAACGAGATTCAGCGTAACCTCACGCCGAAAAAGTACAAGCAGTTGTTCGGGCAGTTGTCTCAGCGGCAGATGGAGATTATTTCGGACAAGGAGTCGCGCTGCATTGTGGTGGCGGCTGGTCCGGGCAGCGGAAAAACCCGTGTGCTGGTACACAAGTTAGCTTCGCTGTTGCTGCTGGAGGATGTGAAGCACGAGCAGTTGCTGATGCTGACTTTCTCCCGGGCGGCTGCCACGGAATTCAAGCAGCGGCTGATGGAACTGATTGGCAATGCGGCGCACTACGTGGAAATAAAAACCTTTCATGCCTATTGTTTTGACTTGCTGGGTTTGATTGGTAACCTGGAGGAAGTAAAAAATGTGGTGGGGAAGGCTGCGGAGATGATTGAGCAGGGGGAAGTGGAACCTAACCGGATTGGCAAGACGGTGCTGGTGATTGATGAGGCGCAGGACATGGGCGTGGAAGAGCATGCGCTGGTGCGGGCGTTGATGCATCACAATGAGGAGATGCGGGTGATAGCTGTGGGCGACGATGACCAGAATATCTATGAGTTTCGTGGCTCGGATTCCGGTTACATGTGGCAACTGACACAGGAGCCTGGAAGCCGCTTTGTGGAGATGACGGAGAATTACCGGAGTGCGCGTCATGTGGTGGCAGCGGCCAATGATTTTGTGAAAGGTATTGGCGGAAGGCTGAAAAGCATGCCGATTGTATCGATGCGCAAGGAAGACGGATGGGTAGGGGTGACTCGCCATCAGTCTGCCTGCATGTATCAGCCGCTGGTGGAGGAACTGCTACGGAATAGAGGAGAGGGTACCGCATGTGTGCTTACCCAGACCAATGAAGAGGCGGTCATTCTGGTGGCACTGTTGCGGAAGCATGGTGTGCGCAGCAAGCTGATTCAGTCGATGGAGGGCTTGCTGTTCTGGAACATGGCCGAGATGAGGTATTTCCTGAAGTATATAGGCAAGCAGGTGAGTACGCCTTTGATTCCGGATGAACTCTGGGAGAAGGCGAAGGGTGCTACGTTTGCGGCTTATGAAGGGAGTTTGGGTTTGCCTTACGTGAGGCGTTGCGTGGAATTGTTTGAGGAAATCAACCGGATGAAGTATTTCACGGATTTCAAGGAGTTTGTGTTCGAGTCTTCGATGGAAGATTTTTGTGACGTGTCGGGGGCTGATGTGGTGGTATCAACCATTCACAAGGCAAAAGGCCGTGAGTTTGACGACGTGTATATGCTTGTTTCGGACGGGTTCCCAAAAGATGTGCATCAGATGCGCCGGTATTATGTGGGCATTACCCGTGCCAAAAAACGGTTGTTTGTGCATACAAACGGAGATTGCTTTGCGAATCTGAAAGCAGACCAGTATCTGGTAGATTCTCGGGAGTATGCAATGCCTGGTGAGATTGTGTTGCAGCTTTCGCATAAGGATGTGTTCTTGGGATTCTTCAAGGATCTCAAACGAGAGGTGCTGTCGCTGAAAGGGGGTGATACGTTGTTCTATAAAGACTACACATTGTATAATCAGGCGCAAAGGCCGGTGGCCCGCTTGTCGCAGAATATGCAGAAGAAGTTGGCCGAGTGGAAGGAGCGTGGCTATGAAGTGAAGTCGGCTTCCGTGCGCTTCGTGGTGGCCTGGAAACCGAAGGATGCGCCGAAAGAGGAAGCGGAAACGGCAGTGTTGCTGCCCGACCTGGTGTTGTGCCTGTAGTTTATTTTGATTATCTTTGCTAACTAACCCACAAAAAAACAAGAATTATGGACATACAAACGATACTATCAAACCTGAAGATTGACCAGTTGAACGCCATGCAGGCGGCTTCCATCGATGCGTGGAAGGAGGGCAGCGATTTGATACTGCTCTCGCCTACGGGTTCCGGAAAGACGCTGGCCTACCTGCTGCCGCTGGTGAGCTCGCTGAAAAAGGGGGTGGAAGGCGTGCAGGCCGTGGTACTGGTACCTTCGCGCGAGCTGGCTTTGCAGATTGAGCAGGTGTTCAAGGCCATGGCGACCGGCTTTCCGGTGATGAGCTGTTACGGCGGACGTCCGGCCATGGAAGAACACCGCACCATGAAGGGCATTTCGCCGGTGGTAATTATCGGTACGCCGGGACGTATGAACGACCACCTGAACAAGCAGAATTTCGAGGCGGGCACCGTGCGTACGCTGGTCATCGATGAGTTCGACAAGTGTCTGGAGTTCGGCTTTCAGGATGAGATGGCCGAGGTCATCGGAAAGTTGCCGGCATTGCGTCGCCGCTTCCTGCTGTCGGCTACCGATGCGGAGGAGATTCCGCGTTTTACGGGCATGAACCGCACGCTGAAACTGGATTTCCTGAATCCGGAGGAAACTGTGTCACAGCGCTTGTCGGTGTATCGTGTCACTTCGCCAGTGAAGGATAAACTGGAAACGCTCTACAAGCTGCTGTGTACGCTGGGCAACGAATCGACGCTGGTGTTCTGCAACCATCGCGAGAGTGTGGACCGGGTAGGGAAGTACCTGCACTCCATGAAAGTGTATTGCGAGACGTTCCACGGCGGAATGGAGCAGGACGACCGTGAACGGGCGCTGTATAAGTTCCGTAACGGAAGCTGCCACATCTTTATCTCGACCGACCTGGCAGCCCGCGGACTGGATATTCCGGACATCCGTCACGTGGTGCATTATCACTTGCCGGTGGCCGAGGACGGGTTCATTCACCGCAACGGACGTACGGCGCGCTGGGAGGCCGAGGGTAATGCCTTTCTGATTCTGCACGATGAGGAGCGTATCCCCGACTATGTGCCCCGTCCGCTGGAAGAGTTTGAACTGCCGGAGCCGACGCCGCAGCCAGCCTTGCCAGAGTTTGTTACCTTATATATAGGGAAGGGTAAGAAAGACAAGATCAACAAGATTGACATCGTGGGCTTTTTGTCGAAAAAAGGCGGACTGGGCCGGGACGATGTGGGACGTGTGGACGTGAAAGACCACTATGCGTTTGCGGCAATTTCTCGGAAAAAGGCAAAACAAACGTTAAAACTCATACAAAATGAAAAGATAAAGGGGGTAAAAACTTTGATAGAACTGGCAAAATAATAACTTTGTGTCATGACAGTCTTCCGGCGGTGAAGGCTGTCTCGCATTTTGCTATGACTCGTGAGCATCCCCATGCCATAGCTAACTATTCTCGTGTCAATATGTCACTAAAATAGCGTTTGTGTGTGTAATTTGAAAGATAAAATTCAATAAGGCTGTAAAATTATCACGAAAACTTTTGGAAGTCTAAAAATAATCACTAAATTCGCAAGTGTTAGCTAAAATGATTGTTTAACCAAAACAAACTTCCAATGAAGAAACATAATTTTAATGCGGGACCGTCTATTTTGCCTCGCGAAGTGATAGAAAAGACAGCTCAGGCTATTCTTGATTATAATGGTTCAGGACTTTCGTTGATGGAAATCAGTCACCGCGCTAAAGACTTCCAGCCGGTGGTAGATGAAGCAGTGGCCTTGTTCAAGGAATTGCTGAACATTCCGGAAGGATACTCGGTATTGTTCCTGGGTGGAGGTGCAAGCATGGAGTTCTGTATGGTTCCCTATAATTTCCTGGAAAAGAAGGCGGCTTACCTGAATACGGGTACTTGGGCCAAGAAAGCGCTGAAAGAAGCGAAAGCATTCGGCGAAACAGTAGAGGTGGCTTCTTCTGAAAAAGAAGGCTACACTTATATCCCGAAAGATTATGAAGTGCCGGCCGACGTGGATTATTTCCATATCACGACTAACAATACCATCTACGGTACGGAATTGCATGCCGACCTGAATGTCAATGTGCCGATGGTGGCCGATATGTCTTCGGACATTTTCTCTCGTCCGGTAGACGTTTCCAAATATATCTGTATTTACGGAGGTGCACAGAAGAACCTGGCTCCTGCAGGTGTGACTTTCGTTATCGTGAAGAACGATGCGCTGGGTAAGGTTTCCCGTCACATCCCGACCATGCTGAATTATCAGACACACGTGGACAAGGGTTCTATGTTCAATACTCCGCCGGTAGTGCCTATTTATGCGGCTCTTCAGACTTTGCGCTGGATCAAGGCACAGGGTGGCGTGGAAGAAATGCAGCGCCGTGCCAAGCAGCGTGCCGACATGCTGTATGCCGAAATTGACCGCAACAAGCTGTTCCGTGGCACCGTAACGGCCAAGGAAGACCGTTCGTACATGAACATCTGCTTTGTCATGGCCGATGAATACAAGGACCTGGAAGCCGACTTCCTGAAGTTCGCTACCGAAAAAGGTATGGTGGGCATCAAGGGTCACCGTTCTGTGGGTGGTTTCCGTGCTTCTTGCTACAATGCCATGCCGGTAGAAAGTGTGCAGGCACTGATTGACTGCATGCAGGAATTTGAGAAAATGCATTAATTGTTGTTATACCCGAAGATAAGGGCGTGGAATTTCGATAACACGTCCTTGTTTTCTTTTTAAAATCAAGTATTATGAAAGTATTGGTTGCGACAGAGAAACCGTTTGCTAAAGTAGCTATCGACGGTATTCGGAAAGAGATAGAAGCTGCGGGCTATGAACTGGCTTTGCTGGAGAAATATACAGAAAAACAGCAGTTGCTCGATGCAGTGAAGGATGCGAATGCAGTGATTATCCGAAGTGACATCATTGACAAGGAAGTGCTGGATGCGGCAAAGGAACTGAAAATCGTGGTACGTGCCGGTGCGGGATATGACAATGTGGACCTGGAGGCAGCTACGGCTCACGGGGTTTGCGTGATGAATACGCCGGGACAGAACTCGAATGCGGTGGCCGAACTGGCTTTCGGTATGATGATTATGGCGGTTCGTAATTTCTACGACGGCAAATCGGGTACGGAACTGATGGGCAAGAAACTGGGTATCCATGCATACGGTAACGTAGGGCGCAATGTGGCTCGTATTGCAAAGGGCATCGGTATGGACATTTATGCCTACGATGCGTATTGTCCGAAGGAAGCCATGGTGGCCGACGGCGTGAAACCGGTGGATTCTGCAGAAGAATTGTATACTACTTGCAACGTGGTGTCATTGCACATTCCGGCTACTGCCGAAACCAAGAACTCCATTGATTATGATTTGGTGAACCGTATGCCGAAAAACGGTTTGCTGGTGAATACTGCCCGTAAGGAGGTGATTAACGAAGCAGATTTGCTTCGCCTGATGAATGACCGTCCGGACTTGAAGTATGTGACCGACATCATGCCGGCTCATCACGATGAGTTTGCCGATCATTTCCCGGGACGTTATTTCTCTACTCCGAAGAAAATGGGTGCACAGACGGCTGAGGCAAATATCAATGCCGGCATCGCAGCAGCCCGTCAGATTGTGGGCTTCCTGAAAGATGGTTGTGAGAAATTCCGTGTAAACAAGAAATAACTCTTTAATTTGCGCATAAATGAAACTGACTGTATACGAACGGCATTCGCTGATTCCATTGGGAATCGGATCTTCCTTACTGCTGGTGAATTCTTTGTGCAGGTCGTTTTTGGATGATTTCTGGAAAGGATTCCTGTGCGGCATGGCACTGATGTGTTTCATTTATGCGCTGTGTACGTTAGTGTTATTTTTCAAACGAAATTTCAAGCATTATGGCAATAGTTAAACCTTTCAAGGGTGTTCGTCCGCCGCAGGACTTGGTGGAGCAGGTGGCTTCCCGCCCTTACGACGTGTTAAACTCGGCTGAGGCCCGCGAAGAGGCGAAAGGCAACGAGAAATCTTTGTATCACATCATCAAGCCGGAGATTGACTTTCCGGAGGGAACGGATGAGCACGACCCGCGTGTGTACGACAAGGCGGTAGCGAATTTCCGGATGTTCCAGGAAAAGGGCTGGCTGGTGCAGGACGACAAACCGTGTTACTATATTTATGCCCAGACCATGAACGGCAAGACGCAGTATGGACTGGTGGTAGGAGCTTACGTGCCCGACTACATGAACGGGGTGATTAAGAAGCATGAGCTGACGCGCCGTGACAAGGAGGAGGACCGCATGAAGCATGTACGGGTGAACAATGCGAACATCGAACCGGTGTTCTTTGCATATCCGGAAAACAAGACGCTGGATGCCGTGGTGGCGAAATATACGGCTCAGAAGCCGGTGTATGACTTTGTGGCACCGGATGACGGTTTCGGCCATCAGTTCTGGGTGATTGACGACGACAAGGACATTGAGGCAGTGACAGAGGCGTTCAAGGAAATGCCTTCGCTTTACATTGCCGACGGTCATCACCGTAGTGCGGCAGCGGCACTGGTGGGTGCTGAAAAGGCGGCTCAGAATCCGAACCATCGGGGTGACGAGGAATACAACTACTTCATGGCGGTGTGTTTCCCGGCCGAGCAGCTCACTATCATCGACTACAACCGGGTGGTGAAGGATTTGAACGGACTGACTCCGCAGGCGTTCCTAGAAGCGCTGAAGAAGAATTTTGTAGTGGAAGAAAAGGGTGCGGACATCTACAAGCCGGCAGCCTTGCACAACTTCTCGCTTTACCTGAAGGGCAAATGGTATAGTCTGACGGCCAAACCGGGCACTTATGACGATAACGACCCGATTGGGGTACTGGATGTCACGATTTCTTCCAACCTGATTCTGGACGAGATTCTCGGCATCAAGGACCTGCGCTCGGACAAGCGTATCGACTTCGTGGGCGGTATCCGCGGACTGGGTGAACTGAAGAAACGGGTGGACAGCGGCGAAATGAAGATGGCGCTGGCACTCTATCCGGTTTCCATGAAACAGCTGATGGACATTGCCGATACGGGCAACATCATGCCGCCGAAAACCACGTGGTTTGAACCGAAATTGCGTTCGGGACTGGTGATTCACAAGCTGGAATGAGATTCTTCTTCTGAACGATACAGGGTCTTCTCAAAGTTACATTTGGGAGGGCCTTTTTTGTGAACGGATATGAGGGAAAACTATCTGAAAAGAAAACGCACTTGCGTTTAATGTAAAACGTAAGTGCGTTTTGTCTAAAACTCTTCGGCGTTTGAGTTGGAACGCAAGTGCGTTTGGTTCGAAACGTAAGTGCGTTTTTCCGGTGAAATATCTTATTTCGGCAAGGTTACGGGGAAGAGGTCATTCGGGCGGTGTTCGCGCAGAATTACCTGCTTCATCTGGTTCACGAGGTCCGGATGCTGGGCAGCCACGTCGTGGTCCTCATGGATGTCTTCTGCCAGGTTGTAGAGGTGGGGAACCCCCTTCTTTACCACCATCTTCCAGTCGCCCATGCGGAGACCAATCTGGTCGGTTTCGTGGAACTCCCAGTAGAGGAAGTCGTGTGCCTTCTGTGCCTCGTCATTTCCCAATAGGGTAGGAGCGAAAGAGATACCGTCGAAGCAGTCACCTTCCAGTTTCTTGTTCAGGTACTTCTTGGGGAAACGCTTGTCGCCCACCAGTTCGCAGAAGGTCGGCATGATGTCGTAGAAAGCCAGCTGATGGTCGTTTACTTCACCGGCTTTCACTTTTCCCGGCCAGCGTACGATGAACGGGATGCGGATACCTCCTTCATAGCACTGGCGTTTCAGGCCGCGCAACTTGCCGTCGCGTCCGAAGAATGTCGGGTCGGCACCGCCTTCTTCGTGAGGACCGTTGTCGCTGCTGAAGATGACGATGGTATTCTCGTCGAGTCCTTTTTCTTTCAGCTTGGCCAGGATTTCGCCCACGTAGGCATCCAGTCGGCTGATCATGCCGGCAAACTGGGCATGTGTGTGCACGCTCTCGTTGTAGCGGGAACCGGCTTGTCCGCCCCAGGTCTTGTCATGGAAGAACTGTTTCTTATATTTCTTCAGGATGGAGTCGTTGGGCTGTACCAGTTCAGCATGTGGCAGGGTGTACGTCAGGAAGCCGTAGAAAGGCTGTTTGCCGTCCTGCTTGTCGAGCCATTCCAGTGCCTTCTGGTGAATCAGGTCGGCCGAATACTGCGTACGCTTGAAATAGTCGTCGCCGCTCATCGGGTAGCGGATATTATCTTCTAATATCACACGGCTGACGGCCGTATCACCTGCGGCACGGCTGTAGGAGTTCAGGAAGTTCGGGTAGTAGAGGTGCGCCTGAAACTGGCACATGTAGCCGAAGTATTCGTCCACGCCCCGCTTGTCGGGAGTAGAGGTCGAACCCTCGTAGCCGCCAGCCCATTTGCCGAACATGCCGGTGGTATAGCCGTTTTTCTTCATGATTTCCGGCAGGATGATGTGCTGCGGGTCATACGGCTCCTGTCCGGTCACGGCATATTCCTTGTTCTGTCCGTACCACACCTCGCCGAGCCAGTATTCCTTGTTCCCTCTCACGTGTCCGTGTCCGCTGTGCTGTCCGGTCATGATGGTGGCGCGCGACGGGGCGCTGACGGGGCTTCCGGCGTATGCCTGCGTAAATCGCATGCCCTCCTGTGCCATCTGGTCGATACAGGGTGTCTGGATGAAAGGCTGGCCGTAGCATCCCAGGTCGCCGTATCCCATGTCGTCGCAGAGAATAAACAAGATGTTGGGTTTTTCAGAATCGGGCGTTGCAGCTTGTGCATGAGGTGCAGCCACGGCAACCAGTCCCATACAGTAGGCTAATTTTTGTAGTTTTTTCATGCCATTAGTTTCTTAAGGGATTAATGCAGGGCAAAGATACGCTTTCCGGTTTTAAAAATGCGAGAAAAATCATTAAATTTGCCACCTGAAAGAAGAAAAAAACGATGCAAGAAGATACCTATAAGACCATTCAGGAAAGCGCGGAAGCCATCTATACCGAGAAGCGCAGCAAGTTCATTGCCATTGCGCTGCCAGTGCGTACGCTCTCCGAAGTGAAGTCCCTTCTGGAGGAGTACCAGAAGAAATATTATGATGCCCGCCACGTGTGTTATGCCTATATGCTGGGTGCGGAACGGAAGGATTTCCGGGCCAACGATAACGGGGAGCCTTCGGGTACGGCCGGAAAGCCCATCCTCGGACAGATTAATTCGCGCGAGCTGACTGATGTGCTGGTCATCGTGGTGCGTTATTTCGGCGGTATCAAGCTGGGGACGAGCGGTCTGATTGTGGCCTACCGCATGGCGGCTTCGCTGGCATTGGATGAAGCTCCGGTCATCGAGAAGACGGTGGACGAAGACGTGGCCATGGTGTTCGAATATCCCTTTATGAACGACATCATGCGCATCGTCAAGGAAGAGTCGCCCGAGATACTGGAACAGTCGTACGACATGGACTGCCTGATGCGTCTGCGCATCCGCAAGTCGATGATGGGAAAGCTGCGTGCGCGACTGGAAAAAGTGGAGACAGCCCGCATTCTGGACGAGTAATTGGAGAAAGTGCCGGAAGTCGTGCTTTTTTCACAGAAAGTCGCTGATTTTTTGCATTTCCCTGCGGGTTTTTAGCAAAAATTATTATCTTTGTTTTAATCTTATAACCTTTCATTATGAAACGACTGACAGGCTTAATATGCTTCTTGTGTCTCCTTTGCAGTTGCCGGGAGGAAGCAGGCCGTGGGGTGGAACAACCGATGTCGCAGCCCATTGTGTCGGAGACGGCATCTCCCGACAGCATGGAAGTGGAAGATATTCTGCCGTTTGAGCGTAAACCGTTGATTGCTGCCGACATCATCTTGACGAAGGAACTTCTTTTTGATAAATACACCTTGAAGGATGAGTATCCGTATAAGGATACCGTCCGTTCATTTAAATGGGATGACATACGCAAATGTCTGGCCTTTATCGAGAATCTTCAGTACGATGCCAATCGCTGGGCGATATTTCAGAATTACAAGAACATGAATCAGGAAGCTCCGCTGGTGCGGAAATATACGCAGAATGTGTATCGGCGCATTGCCGATACGCTGGGAGTGGAACGTTATCAATCGGTGCCGCTGTATCTTCCTTCGGATACGCTGGTGCCCGAACGCTACGGACGCGACGGGGCGCTGGTGTCTTTCCTGGGCGAGACGGGCAGCTTCTATCGCGTGTCACCGGTCTCCATCGAGGGGGAATGGTGGGTGCCGCGCCGCTACGTCAAACTGTTGTCCGACAGCACGCAGTTTAACCACGTGGTAGTGGTAGACCGGGGCGACCAGAACATTGCCACGCTGGAACGTCTGGAAGAAGGTACCTGGGCCATCCGCAGCATGAATCCGGCCACTACGGGCATGCACCGTCCGCCGTATGCGCAGGAAACGCCGCTCGGCATGTTTGTGGTGCAGCAGAAAAAGTCGCGCATGGTGTTCCTGAAAGACGGTTCTGCGGCCACCGGAGGTTATGCACCGTATGCCAGCCGCTTTACCAACGGGGCCTACATTCACGGGGTACCAGTCAACGTGCCTCGCACGGCGATGATTGAATACAGCTGGTCATTGGGCACCACGCCCCGTTCGCACATGTGTGTGCGGAATGCCACCTCGCATGCTAAGTTTGTGTACGACTGGGCACCGACAGAACGGTCGCTGGTGATTGTAATCGAGTGATTTCTATAAAATTAACTCTCTTTACGGAAGAAGAAGGGCAGAAAATCCGTAACTTTGCGGCCGAATATTTTTTAGGTCGTAAAAAGTCATGCAAAATCATATCATCAAATTTTTTCTTTCTGCCATGTTCCTGTCTTTCCCCTGTGCGTATTTCACGGCGGAAGGAGAGTCTGTTCCTACTGAATCCCCTGTAGCAGCGGTCAAGGCGGCCGATGAGGTCGTGTCGCTCTACCATTCTATGCAGCTGGAGGGAGTGGTCAACTGGCGGGCCTTCAGGCAGGCGGTAACGGGGTATAACCGCATCAAGAACCGCAAGCGCGATGTATTGACCCTGATTGACTTTTCCAAGCCTTCCACGGAAAAGCGCCTGTACGTGTTCGACATGAAGCATCGCCGGATGCTGTATTCTTCGGTAGTGTCACACGGCAAGAACAGCGGTGGAAACTATGCTACCTCTTTTTCCAACGAATACGGCTCCTACAAGAGCTCACTGGGCTTTTACCTGACGGCTTCTACCTATCAGGGACGAAACGGGTATTCGCTCATTCTCGACGGACTGGAGAAAGGGATTAACGACCGGGCCCGTGAACGTGCCATTGTGGTGCACGGGGCCTCCTATGCAGACCCATCCGTGGCCAGTCGTGGCGGACGGTTGGGACGGAGCTTCGGATGTCCGGCATTGCCCACTTCCGTGTCGCGCCCCATTATAGATGCAATAAAAGGGGGCAGCGTCATGTATATCTATGCCGAAACCCCCTCTTACTTAGCTCAAAGTTCTATTCTCGATACATCGGATGATGTCATCGTAAATCAATGATTTCCGCTCCCGGATACTTGCTTTTGTCGAAACGGAACACCGCGTCGGGCAGATTCACTCCTGTGCGGTACGACGAAATCTGAAACTCTTGTTTTTCTCCGTTCTGTAGCTGGATGGCAATGTACACGGGCGAGCTGTTTTCCTTCACGTTCAGTGTGATGCTTTTAATGTCCTGCGAGGTCTTCGGGGTCAGGATGATTTCATGTCCCCGCTTTCCCTGACGGGTCTTTTCGCCCACGTAGCGGTAGTTGAAGCCCTTTTTGTAGGCTATCAGCAGCGCATACGGGTTGACGCTCTGTATTTCCTCCGGGGTGGGGGATGACACGTTTACCTCTTCATTCTGCTCTACGTAGCTCCACTGTGTCTTTCCGTCGAACCAGGTCTTGATGCCTCCGCTCTCCAGACAGAACTTGTTGCCTTTCAGCAACAGCTTTCCTTGTTGTGTACCTCCAAAAGTCAGGCTGATGCCACCGGCTTTCCGGTAGCTGTCCGCCATCTTGCTTAATATGCTTTCAGCTTTTGCATCCTGTTGGGCCACAGCCTGACACAAGGCGATTCCCATCAGCAGGACGAGAAGAAAAATCTTTTTCATACCTGTCACAATCGTTTTTATGGGTTAGAGGGCAGCCCGTTTAATCCTTCAGGCTGCTCATTCTCATTTGTAAATCGTTTTCATCCAGACAAAGCACGTCGCGCGCCTTGCTACCGTTGGCCGGGCCTACGATACCCGCCTTTTCCAGCTGGTCCATGATTCGTCCCGCACGGTTGTAGCCGATGGAGAATTTGCGTTGAATCAGCGAAGTAGAACCCTGCTGGTGGTAGATGACCAGACGGGCCGCTTCTTCAAAGAGCGGGTCCAGACGGTTCATGTCCACGTCGGCTGCACTGCTGGGTTCTGCATTCTCATCCACGTATTCCGGCAGCATGAAGGCCGTAGGATAACCCTGTTGCTTGCCGATGAATTCCGCGATGCGTTCCACTTCCGGCGTATCGACAAACGCACACTGCACGCGCACGGGGTCATTTCCTTGCAGGTACAGCATGTCACCCTTACCGATGAGCTGCTGTGCACCCGGACGGTCCAGAATGGTACGTGAGTCCATCATGGAAGCCACACGGAAAGCCACACGCGCCGGGAAGTTGGCCTTGATGGTACCCGTAATGATGTTCGTAGTCGGACGCTGGGTAGCGATGATGGCGTGGATACCCACCGCACGGGCCAGCTGGGCAATACGGCAGATAGGCAGTTCCACCTCCTTGCCGGCTGTCATAATCAGGTCGCCGAACTCATCAATGATGATGACGATGTAAGGCAGGAAGCGGTGACCGTTCTCTGGATTCAGCTGGCGGTTGATAAACTTCGCGTTATATTCCTTGATGTTACGGCATCCCGCGTTCTGCAAGAGTTTGTAACGGTTGTCCATTTCTACACACAGCGAGTTCAGCGTCTGCACCACCTTCGTCACGTCGGTGATGATGGCATCCTCTCCGTCAGGCAACTTGGCCAGGAAGTGGCGCTCAATCGGCGCGTAGATGGCAAATTCCACCTTCTTCGGGTCGATGATGACGAACTTCAGTTCACTGGGGTGCTTCTTGTAGAGCAGGGAAGTCACGATGGCATTCAGTCCCACAGACTTACCTTGACCTGTCGCACCGGCCACCAGCATGTGGGGCGCCTTGGCCAGATCCACCATGAACACCTCGTTGGTAATGGTCTTTCCAAGTGCCACCGGTAGGTCGAAGGTGGTTTCCTGGAACTTCTTGCTGGTCAGGATGGAACTCATGGGCACGATGTGTGGGTTCGCGTTCGGTACCTCGATACCGATGGTACCCTTACCCGGAATCGGTGCGATGATACGGATACCCAGTGCCGAAAGGCTCAGGGCGATGTCGTCCTCCAGGTTACGGATTTTCGAGATACGTACCCCTTCCGCCGGCGTAATCTCATATAAGGTAATGGTCGGACCCACACTGGCCTTGATGGAACTGATTTCAATGCCGAAGCTGCGCAGCACCTTGATGATGCGGTTCTTGTTGGCATTCTGTTCCTCCATGTCGATGTCCGGATCGTCGTTCTGATACGTATTCAGCAGGTCGAGGGTAGGGAAGCGGTAAAACTCCAGGTCCAGGCGCGGGTTGTACGGTTGCGACACGTCCCCACGGTAAGCCTGATCCTCTTCCTTGGTATCGTTGCTGACCTCAAATGCCGGCTCCTCTTCTTCCTTGTCGAAGTCTTCCTCCAGGGCCGGCTTCACCTCAAAAGGGTGCTTCTTCTCATCCTCTCCCTCGGTATCAATGGGCAGGTCGATGACGCGCTCCGGTGCCGGTTCCTCTTTCACGACTACCTCCTCCGGTTCCTCCTTGACAGGTTCAGTTGCTTTCTCCGGTTCTTCCTGCGGAGTCTCTTCCTCCTCCTTCTTCTGTTTCGGTTTCCGGTGTGTCCAGCTCTTCCAGAAACTTTCTTTCTTTTCCTTCTTATCCGATTCATCCTCCGCGGCGGTCACTTCCGGTTCGTCCACTATCGGCTTCCGGTAGGTCGGTTCCGGTTGGGGAGTTACCTCCTCTGTCATGGCCGCGTTATTGCCCTTTTGCGGATGCAGCGCCTTTCTCACCACGCCCATGGTCTGTCGGGTCAGTGCCACGCCGAACAATATGGCCGTAGCCAGCAGCACCAGAATCAATCCCGGTGCACCGATTTGCGAGCGAATCCACAGGCTCACGTTGTAGCCGTGCAGTCCCCCCGGATAAATATAAGAATCTTCCAGCAGTCCTCCGAATGCAAATCCTAAGGTTACAGAGAGCCACACCATCACCGTGGCACAGCCTAAGAACCAGTAACGGATGCGGAACTCGTACGCCTTCATCAGCTTCATGCCGGCCACCACTAAGAAGATAATGATACAGTAAGCCGAAAACCCGAAGCAGTCGTTAATCAGGAATTGTGCCAGCTGTGCTCCCCGTGCTCCGGCATAGTTCTGTATGCGGTTGCCCGTTTCCAGCAGCTCCGACGGGTTGGGATGCGACAGAATGCTCTGGTCGTTTCCTCCCGTAAAGAAGAACGAGCTGAAAGCCAGCAGCAAGTACACGCCGAAGATGACGCAGAGCAGTCCGATGACGAACGCGGTAGTCTCACTTTTCAGGATAGTCCATGTTTTTTCGGCCATGGCAGCCGCTTTTTCACTTTTGCTTGTATCTGTTTTTTTTGTTTGCATGATGACTCGAATTAACTAAACATACATGCAAATGTACGAATAAAACTAAAACTGAGAAATTTTTTTTGTACCTTTGCACGTCAATTAGCATGAATATGGAAGAAAAAAACTCTCAAGTAATATTCGATAAAAACGCAGTCGAGTTCGTGACAGTGGCTGCCGAGTTCTGTGGATTTATGGAACGTGTTTCCGATATGCGCTGTCGGGATTTCGTCGACAAATCCCTGAAACTCCTTCCCCTTTTATACCTGAAGGCTTCGTTGCTTCCTGCTTGCGAGCGGATGGAAGATGCCGACCCGGAAACCTTCGTGACCGAGACCGATTACGAAGTGCTTCGCGGCTCCATCGCCTCTCTCCTGGGCGAATACGATGACTACCTCGAAGTGTTCCTCGATGACATGGCCTATAGTGATACCCCCATTCATCAGAACATATCCGAAAGCCTGGCCGACATTTACCAGCCCATCAAGGATTTCATCTGCGTGTTCCAGTTGGGTCTGGAGCACACCATGAACGATTCCTTGGCTATCTGCCGTGAACTCTTCGCCGAGTTCTGGGGACAGCGTCTGGTCAATGTGATGCGTGCCCTTCACGACGTGAAGTACCGCCAGCTTTCGCACAGCAGCCAGGAAGAGGAAGATTCCGCGCTCTACGAAGACAACTGCACCGAAGAAGAACTCTACGAAGGCCTTGACATGGGCGACGACGAATAACCCTAAACCCGTAAACTGAATGGTAGAACTACAGAGTAAAATAGATAAGAAAATCGTTGCGGAGTTACCCAAAGTCTCTTTCCCCGGTCGCATCTTCGTGATTTACACCGAGGCCGAGGCCCGCAAGGCCATTGATTACCTCAATACCCATGTACTGGTGGGGGTGGACACCGAAACACGCCCTTCGTTCCGGAAGGGAGCCGTCAACAAGGTGGCCCTCTTGCAGGTCTCTACTTACGACACCTGCTTCCTGTTCCGCCTGAACCACCTCGGGCTGCCGGATTTTCTGGAAGAGTTCCTCCAGAACGACGTGCTCAAAATCGGCTTGTCGCTGAAAGACGATTTCGCCATGCTCCGCCGCCGCAACCAGAAAGACCCGCGCATGGGCAACTGGGTGGAACTGCAGGACTACGTAGCCTCTTTTGGCATCGAAGAAAAGAGCCTGCAGAAAATCTATGCCCTCCTTTTTCAGGAAAAGATTTCCAAGAGCCAGCGCCTTTCCAACTGGGAGGCCGACACCCTGACCGAGGCTCAGCAGCTGTATGCTGCTACTGATGCCTGGGCCTGCGTGCGCATTTATCAATATCTGGAAGAACTTCGCCTTTCGGGCAAGTACCGCGTGATACGCACGGAAACTCCTGAAAACATTCTCGAAGATTAATCACTTAAACCATACAAATGAGCTATAAGAAAGTATTTCTCAAACCCGGAAAGGAAGAATCGCTCAAACGCTTCCATCCCTGGGTTTTTTCCGGAGCCATCGCCCGTGTGGAAGGAGAGCCGGAAGAAGGTGAAGTAGTAGATGTCTACACCTCCAAGAAAGAATTCATTGCCTGCGGACATTTCCAGATTGGAAGCATCGCCGTGCGTGTGCTTTCCTTCCGTCAGGAACCCATCGACCACGCGTTCTGGGTACGCCGCCTGCAGGTGGCCAAAGACCTCCGCTGTGCCTTGGGCGTGTTGGGCAATCCTCAGAACAACACCTACCGTCTGGTACACGGCGAGGGCGATAACCTGCCCGGACTGATTATCGACGTGTACGACCATACCGCCGTCATGCAGGCACACTCTGCCGGTATGCACCTCGACCGTATGGCGGTGGCCGAAGCCCTCGAAGAAGTGATGGGCGACGTCATCCAGCACATCTATTATAAATCAGAAGCCACGCTGCCCTTCAAGGCCGACCTGCTGGCTACCGAAAACGGCTTCCTCAAAGGCGGAAGTCCGGAGAACGTGGCCATGGAGAACGGACTGAAGTTCCACGTAGACTGGCTCAAGGGACAGAAGACCGGTTTCTTCGTCGACCAGCGTGAGAACCGTGCCCTGCTGGAACGCTATGCCAAGGGCCGTAACGTGCTCAACATGTTCTGCTACACCGGCGGCTTCTCGTTCTATGCCATGAGGGGAGGGGCCAACCTCGTTCACTCGGTAGACAGCTCTGCCAAAGCCATCGACCTGACCAACGAGAACGTATCTCTCAATTTCCCCGGCGATACCCGTCACCAGGCCTTTGCGGAAGATGCCTTTAAGTTCCTCGACCGCATGGGCGACCAGTACGACCTGATTATCCTCGACCCGCCGGCCTTTGCCAAGCACCGCGATGCCCTGCGCAATGCCCTTCGCGGTTACACCAAGCTCAATGCCAAGGCCTTCGAAAAGATACGTCCGGGCGGTATCCTCTTCACCTTCTCCTGCTCGCAGGTGGTGAACAAGCAGGACTTCCGTAACGCCGTGTTTACCGCAGCTGCACAGAGCGGACGCAGCGTGCGCATCCTTCACCAGCTCACCCAGCCGGGCGACCATCCGGTCAACATCTACCATCCGGAAGGCGAATACCTCAAGGGACTGGTGCTCTACGTAGAATAATTCTCCCCCAAAAGGGATACAATAAAAGAAGCTGTTTCACTGTCGGAATGCTCCGTGTGTGAAACAGCTTCTTTTTCGTTGGTATGTGTATCTTTCAGCGTAGCTTAATACGCGTTTTTCTCTCCATGTATGGCGTTGGCCACCGTCTTGTAGATGATGAACAAATCCAGGCCGAAGCTCCAGTGTTCAATATACCAGATATCTCCGCGGATACGTCCTTCCATATCTTTCAGCTCCTTGGTTTCCCCGCGGTAACCCGTCACCTGGCTCCATCCCGTGATACCCGGTTTCACGAAATGTCTCACCATATACTTGTTAATCAGTTTCGAATACTCTTCTGTATGTTTCAGCATGTGCGGGCGGGGGCCCACCACGCTCATGTCACCTAACAGCACATTGATAAACTGCGGCAGTTCGTCGATACTCGTTTTTCGCATGATGTTTCCCCAGCGAGTCTTGCGCGGGTCATCCTTTGTAGCTTGCAGTGAATCTGCCTGCGCATTCACCTTCATGCTCCGGAACTTGTAGCAATAAAACTCCTTATCATTCTGTCCGTTGCGTTTCTGCCTGAAGAATATCGGTCCAGGCATGGTCAGCTTGGTAATGATGGTCACTATGAGCAGGATAATCGGGAAGAGCGTACACAGGAATGTCAGTGAGAAAACAATATCGAATGTCCGTTTCAGAATCCGGTTTCCGGTGCGGCTCAGCGGGTCCTCACGCAGGCTCAGGTAAGGCACGCTTCCCATCATGTTGAAATACATACGCTTGTGCAAGTAAGTGCGTACGTTCGGCACACTGTAGAAATGCACTAAGTGATTCTCACAATAATCAATCAGCGGACGTATTATTTCATGATCTTTCGAAGGAAGACAGCAAAACAAATAATGAGTGTTTGCATTCTTTTCCAAGTACTTTATTACGTCGGTAGGCTTCCCTAAGTAAGGACATTCAGGAGGAAAATCCGGATTGGGTTCATGGTCAAAGTAACCGTTTACTCTGTATCCTGCCCAACTCTGATCTGTCATTTCGTGATATAGTTCCAGATTGTTTTCTCCGCTTCCCACCAATACCACAAAACGTAAGTTCCCACCTTTGGAGCGGTATTGCTTCAACATCTTGCGCAGGAAGATACGGAAAATGATAATACATAGAAATAAAGTAATCAGATAAAACAGGTAAAAGTAAGACCAGCTATCCATAAATTCTCCTGCTTCCAGTACTATTCCTGCGATTATTCCGAAAAGAAATATCGTTTTACTTATCTTGCTTATAATCTGATAGGCATATACTTTTCTCTTATAAAGTACAACGCCTACTTGCATGGAGGAAATGAAGTAACATAGCATCACCGTAAGCAACACCTGGTAATGCGGTACATTCAGAATTTGTTGCCAGGCCGTATTTTTAATCAGCATGAACAATACATAAAATAGTCCTCCGGCCAGTATAGTCTCGCAGCTTGTAATGAATAAGCTTACCCAATCATTATATGTCTCATACTTTGTTCTCATATTATCGCAAATAATTTAAGGTTGGAACGTGTAAATTAAGGGATTTTCTTCCTTTTTTCCAACTCTAATCCCTGATTTCTGAAAAAAAGTCTTAGAATTTCTTTAATTCCAACCGTGCATAGTCCGATTCCAGTATCATTTTTTTTCCATCGCACTTCACAATATCGAACACCGTTTCTTGCTGGTTATTGATGCCGAAGTGCTTCAGTTTCTCTACGGGAGCATCCTGTCCGCTGTCGCCGGTAGACTGGCGTATTTTGAAGTCCTTTACCACTAGTTTTGTTTCATTGTTCCGGTATTCCGTACGCCCTATGTAAGCTCCGTATCCCTTTGAGCCGTCCTTTTCGGCCACCTCCGTCACCATGCGCGTAATGCTGTAGTACAGCCTTTCGCACTCCACGGTCTCATCCGTTTCTGCCACGGTAAACCGTTCCAGTATCCAGAATCCTTCCACGTCACTGTTGATGGGCGCTTTCTTGCATCCGGCAGTTCCCAACGCCATGCCTATTACGGCAATTATTGTATATATCCATTTCTTCATTTTCCAAATCCTCCCGTTTTTCTAAGTGTAATCATGCCACCCGTGCTGTTTCCCAAGTAATTTCCTCTGTCCAGTCCCAAGGCAGCGCTCAGACTCCATCCTTTGGCCCATTGGGGCAGGTAAGTCACCTCAGCCATGCTGCTGAACTGCTTCCGCATCTTGTCCAGCGGATGAGCATACGTACCCCAGTGACGGGCATACGATGCCATGATTCTCCATTTCCACTCCTCCGACGGATTGCCCGAGATGCCCACATGCTGCGCCTTCATACGGTTGCTTCTGAAGCGGATGGTTCCGTCCTCATTATAGGCAGGTCCTGCTATCAGCGGATGGCCGATACCTTGTCCGTAGTGCTGCCATGCCTGATAAATATAGTGGTTGTAGTAGTCATCTCCACCGCTCATCTGCAGGTCCGGGAACGAACCCCAGAAACCGTCATACAAGACGGGTCCCGACGCATCCTTTGTACTGATGCCTTCCCATAACACGGCCGACACCCATTTGTTCTTCGGCAGATACACCTCGATGCCCAACTGTCCGTCCTTCCAGCGACCGTATTCCCAGAACATCTGCGAGTGGTCCTCAAAATAATGGTCCAGTGTGGCTCTTACCTTCCAGCCACCGAAGTAATAGTTCAGGGCAAAGTTCCAGCTTCCCAGCATGTTGCCTTCTACGTTCACCTGTTCTCCTTCCGGTGTATCCTCTCCGCCAGCTGTGGGGAACAAGGCATGCCAGTAAGATTTCAGGCCGTCGGGCATATCAATGGTCTGCTTCGATGAACCGTTGGCCTGCTTCCTGTATTGGTCTCCTCCAAACTGGGTCGCCATGAACAGGCCGAATTCAAATTCCAGGGGCAGCTTTTCCTTGTTGCCCAACCGGAACATCAGCGACTTACTGTGATACATCACTTTCTTGGCAAATGTCTGGTTTACTCCACAAAAATTCTCCTGCCAGTTTCCATCTGTAAACATCCCGTACGCCAGGTGGCCTTTAAAAGCCAGCCAGTTTCGTGTGCCCGGTATTGGCAGAAACTCCTTGATTTCACCTCTTATTTGTGGAATTGGCCGCATATTCGGTCCTTCCGCCATCCATCCGCTGGTCAGTTCACTGTTCTTTTCTAACGGAAACCCCATCCGTTCCTTGCTTCCGATACTTAGCGTCAGCACCTTCCATGAAATGTCTGCATACGCCTGCTGCACCCAGAAGTCCGATGTCTGTTTCACGCCTCCAGCCAGATCCAGTCCGGCGTCAATGCGCCATCCTCTCTTTAATGGTTTATGCCAGTCGATACCTGCTCTCAGGTAGCCGCTGTTCGGCTTTTCGCTTTCCATGCCAAAGCGGTTGGCCGTCAGCCAGAGTGGGGCATACGTGCCCGAAGAGGCAGTAGCCGCTGCTTCCACCCGATATTGAAACTCCTGTGCACTCTCTTGCGCCAGGGCAGGAGTCGCCAAAAAAAGAAGTAAGATTGATTTCGATAAATTCATACTAATGATGTATTCAGAATAAATTCTGCGCAAAGGTAGAAAAGAATGAGGTAAAACCCATATTTCCCGCCAGAAAATATCGTTTCTACCTCATTCTTCGTATCATCTGACATAAAAAAGTCAGAATAATCCTTCTGAAACTTAGCTTCTGCTGATTTCCAGTCCCTTCTTCGATAAGCTCATCTCTACGAAACGTGCTCGTTCGTTCGGACGTTCCTCCGTCAGAATCCGGCGGATACGCACCGCCGCATCCGGATCCTTGGCCACCATGTACAGGTAACCGCCGCCTCCGGCCCCCGGCAACTTATATCCTAAGCAGAGGTCGTCTATCCGTTCCGTCAAGGCCTGTACCGCTGCCGGATTCGTGCCCTCATCCAGCAACTGGTTCTGCTTCCACGTCTTCCGTATCAGACGTCCCGTTTCCTCAAAGTCATTCCGCAGGATGGCGTCGTACATATCCATGGCGTGGCCCTTCATCTGTTCCAGCAGGTACAGGTGACGGTTCGAGTTCAGGAACATGCCCTTCACAATCTCCGCCAGGATACCCTTGGCCGTACGCGTAATGCCCGTGTAATACAGCAGGTGACACTTGCGGTACTCGTCGCTCGTGAACAGATAATCCGGCAACCAGCGTACCTTCGGTTCCTGGTGCCATCCCGGTTGCGTCTGCAACAGCTTCACCCCGTGCAGTACGCCTCCGTACTGATCCTGCCAGCCGCCCCCCGTGGTGAGCAACTGTTCCAATACCAGTGTACGGCTTCCGATGCCCTGCTTGTCCCAGTTCAGGCCGCAGAAATCATTCAGTGCTCCTAATACCGTAGCCGCCAGGATAGAGCTGGTACCCAGTCCCGAACCTGCCGGAATGGCCGACAGCAGCGTCACTTCAATACCTGTACCGAACGCCTTCAGCTGTGCTTCCAGCGAAGCAAACCGTTCCATGGAGAAATCCGGATGGAATCCTGCCAGTACCAGTGCCGCCTTGGGAATAGAGAAAGGTGAACCCACCTTGTTGAAATCCTGCAGCTCCTCGTAGGTAGACACCACCTCCATGGCCCCCAGGTCAATCGAGCGCAGTGTAATGCGGTATTCCTTCGACGGTTTCACGTACACCTGCAGCGGCGGCTGTCCGTTCAGTTCAATGGCCAGGTTCACCACATTTCCGCCCTCCATCAGGCTGTAGGGTGGGGTATCCGTCCATCCCCCGGCAATGTCGATACGCACCGGGCTGCGTCCCCACACAATCTGGTCCGCATACACCGACAACTTCGGTTGCTGACGGTAATCCATCGTGCTGGTCAGTCCCTGACGCATCAGGCCGAACGCTCGTGCCTCCAGTTCCTTCGCTTTCGGATTCCCCTCCAGCTCGCGCACCTTCGCACGGAACATCGCGTCGCTGATACGCTTCAGCAGGGAAGTCCCCTCCGGCAGTTCCTCCGGCAGGGCGATGCACCCTTTGGCAAACGCTTCCGCTGCTTCCTGTAAGTCCACCTGATAGAACACGCTCCGTTCCTGGTTCTTGGCCAGCAGGCTCCAGTTCTCCTTGCGGAATACCTCCCGCTGGGCGAACAGCCGTCGCAGGTTCGCATACGCCGAAATCTCGTCGGCCGATACCTTCCGTGCCTTCTGCCAGATAGCCCGTCCGGCTTCACCCTGTCCGCCGTCCGTCATCCATTGCAGCACCGTGCCCAATTCCTCTATCGAGTCCGTCACCGGGAAAATCGCAGCCGACTGCAAGTCGTCACAGCCCCGGATCTCGTCCGCTGTCAGACCTCTTTCCGCCAGCCATTCCGTTACCGGACGACCTAAATATGCCGTAGAAGCCTCCTTCAGGCTCCCCTTGAATTTATCGTTAAAACCGTACGGACGTGCGGCGAACTCCCGTTCGCCCATCGGCACCACATCGATGCACACCCCCTCCGGCACGTTCAGCGCCCAGTCGTTGCGCGGCACTCCCGTGATGATGTTCCGGCTGTGCAGCGTCCAGTTCTTGCCCACGTGGCTGTTTTCCACCCACACCTCCGCGTTGTCTGCCGTCAGCGGGAACTCCATCTCCGCATTCTGCACGAACACTGCCGGATGCGGTTTCACCTTGTGGTGCATAATCGCCCGCTGGTCCGTCACGCAGTTCTGCACGGCCAGTGTCGACGAAATCATCTCCCGGCTCGTACCGTAGTGGTGGAACTCACCGCCCGGCAGCGGCAGGATAGCCACCTTCAGGCTGTTCAGCTCTTCATCCACGATGCGTGGATGCGCTCCCAGTGCCAGTCCGAACTCCGAGTACATGTCGTAGAACTTCACGCCCCCGTCCTTGTCGGTCGAGCGTTTCACCATCAGCTCGATGGCACGGTCGCTCAGCAGCCAGATGCCGATGTCCATCAGGAACAAGTAATCCTGCATCAGCTTGCCCATTTCCTCCACGCTCGGCTTCTGCAGCATGAAGTCCAGTTTCTCCGGTTCCTTCCGCGACGACACGAATACCCCGTGGTTCTTTGCCAGTTCCGGGTCCACCCACAAGCCGTAGCACACCACATCCACATCCGGAATCTCCTGCAGCGGTTCCGTGGCACGGATGTACACGTCGCCGCTCGCAATCAGCGTGCGCAGCCCTTCCGGCGCCCGTTCCATGATTTCCTCATACAGAGGCAGCTGCAGCGACAGCAAGTTCTGTGTGATGCGCTGTCCGCGTGCCCAGCGGAACACTGGTATCGGCGTCAGTACCTTGCCCGACGGCGCATAACCCGGCAGACGGCGGCTCTGTCCCCCCGCGTGCAGCAGGATACGCTTCTCCCGTGCCAGCCAGTCGTCCAGTGCGGCATCCTTATCCTCTTCCTCCCGGCAAGCATTCAGCAGCCAGGCCGTACCACCTCCCGAACCTAATTTCTTTCCCACCGGGTCCGATGTGCAGAACCACTCCTTGTGGTCCGCGTGCATAATATCGTGAAAACACTCCACCAGATTCGGTGGCAATGACAATAACTTTTTCATAGGCATATATTTTTAGACATAAGAACAGAAGAACATATAGAGTTAACAGTTAATCTGTCTTTCTGTTCTTTTGTCAAAAGAGAAAACTTCCACTCGTTTTTAACTTTTAATTTTTCACTCATTACAGCTTAAATATCCGCGTCATCAGTTTCCATTTCTCCTGCGAGGTAGCTCCCGGAGCAGCTTTCTGGAACTTTGCCATGTGCGCTTCCCATTCCGCCTGACGGGGCAGGGTAGCCAGCCGTGCATAATCCCGTTCCATGTCAAACTCATCCGTGGTATCCATGATCATGAACAGGCGGTTTCCGTCAATGTAAATCTGCATGTCCGTGATACCCACTTCGCGGATACCCGCTTTCACCTCCTCCCACACGTGTGCATGTTCCGCCACGTAGGCCTCAATCAGCTCCTTATCGTCGTAGAGTTCCAATGTCTGGCAATATCTTTTCATAATGAAGAATTTATTTCAAGAAATGTTATTATAGAGAAAGTCTTTTAAATGTTGTAACTCAGGAGCGTTTAGATTCCAATATTGAGTGTCATTGAATTGCCATTGTCCGCTCCCCAGTTTGTTTCGTTGTGTGTTGCTCAGGGTCTTTTGTGCACTGATGTAAGTAAACAATTTACCCTTTAGATTAGGAGTCAGATAATGATCTCCCAAACAAGTTTCATAGTCAGAATAGCAATGTAACCATTGTTTATGAGTCTCTTTTTGCATCAGTTTTTCCAGTAAATTCTCGAAAATGCCATCGTCTGCATTATTGGGGAAAAGAAAGATTCCGTCAGCCTGCATTCCATTATCTTGCAATTCCTGGTTGATGCGTTGTAGGGTAGCCGAAAATCCATATCCTGTAGCAGGTGTATCCGCATCAAAAATAATCAGATTTTTTCCACCTTCAATGGTGTTCTCTTTGAACTTGTTGGCTGCCTTTACCAAATTGCCATTTCCGTCGACACAGATTATCTTGTATTGTTCTTCAGAAAATCCAAGATTCTTTATGACTGTATTTAAAAATACATACTCAGATGTTTTTTCATACCGTGCTTCAATGAAAATCTGTGTCATCTATCGTACCTCCATTTCCTGTTTGATAGCATACGCCAGTTCCTTTGCACTATAACGTAATGCCACAAGTTCGTCATCATTTTTTCTTATCAGCTTGTAGGACGCCACCGGTTGCGGGGTATCTGATTTATTTATCATTTGAACTAACGATTTTACCAGATCCAGGCTATGTGTAGAAGCAAAAATCTGTGTATGATGTTTCTGACACGTATAAAGAATCACTTTCCACAATTGCGGCATAACAGAAAAATGCAAGCCGTTATCCAGTTCATCTATGATAAGCACTCCATTTCTGCATGTGTAAATGGAAAGAATGACAGCCAGTACTTTGCGTACTCCGTCTCCCAGTACATTGATTGGAAGTCGGGTCGGCAGTCCTACATCTACCATTACCCTTTTACCTACCAGTTGTACGTCAGTGATACGAGGTTCTACAATCTGGAGAGCTTCCACAATTTCTTTTTCCTGTTTGTTCTGGATAATTTCAGTCAGTTTTTCCGCGATGTCACTTTGTATGTGATTAGAAGGAATATATTCCGCGTAAAGAGCCTCCTTGTATCTTTTGTCAGAGGTAATGTTTCCGCTTTTTTCTTCTGTAACCACCAGTTCAGAATGGTATTTGCTTTCTTTTTCTGCCTCTGTGGAGAAGTTGATTTTCAGCCCATACCGTTTGCCAATACTTTCCGATGAGTTTTTTTGTAAGTCTTCCAGTGAAATGTTTTGGGAGTGCGATTCTATCATTTGGATAGAAACCTGTCGGCTTTGTTCTCCCAGACTGTTTAATTGTATAATGTGTTCTGGATTTGCTTGATAGAACTCAATTTTTAAATCTGTTTCTTCCAGTGAATCCAGTGCTCTGCTCTTGTTTGCTAAAATAGGTAATGTAGGGTTGTCAGGACCTGACAATATAAATAATGATTCCAGCAAAGAAGACTTGCCACAGTTGTTTTTTCCGAAGAAGAGGTTTATCAATTCTAACTTTTCCAATTTACATTGGCGAATCCCTCTATAGTTTTTTACTGAGAAGTCTGTATAAATCATATTTGTTGCTATTTTCCTATGAGTTGATAGGACAAATGTAACAAAAATAAACAGGTTTCATATTAAAATTGTTGCTGAAATTCAAAAAACCACCGTTTTTGGAGGACTTATTCCCCTTTACGGTGGTTTTTCTTTATACGTTTCTCGTTTTTACTTTATACTTATTAACTGTAACTAGTCTCTCCGGAAAATATCACGTGTATAAACTTTTTCCTTTACGTCATCCAGGCACGTATCGTAGCGATTGGCAATGATGGCATCCGCCTGCTGCTTGAAATCCTCCAGGCAGTTCACCACCCTTGAACCGAAGAACGTAATACCGTCCTCCAATGTAGGCTCATAGATAATCACCGTAGCCCCCTTCGCCTTGATACGCTTCATCACCCCCTGGATACTGCTCTGGCGGAAATTGTCGCTGTTCGACTTCATGGTCAGCCGGTACACCCCGATGATGCACTGCTTTTCCGCTTCCGGACTGAAATCCCCGCGGTTATAATAGTCATAATACCCCGCTTTCTTCAGCACCTGGTCGGCAATGAAATCCTTTCGCGTGCGGTTGCTCTCTACGATAGCCTGAATCAGATTCTCCGGCACATCCTGGTAGTTAGCCAGCAACTGCTTCGTATCCTTAGGCAGACAGTAGCCCCCGTAACCGAACGACGGATTGTTGTAATGCGTGCCGATGCGTGGGTCCAGACAGATGCCCTGAATGATGGCCTGCGTGTCCAGTCCTTTCACCTCCGCATACGTATCCAGCTCGTTGAAATAGCTCACGCGCAGCGCCAGGTACGTATTGGCAAACAGCTTCACCGCCTCCGCCTCCTTCAGTCCCATGAACAGCGTATCCACGTCCGGCTTCAGCGCCCCTTCCTGCAGCAGTGCCGCAAACTCCTGTGCCTTCTCCTGCAGGTGCTCACTGGCAAGGGCCTGAATGGCCGCATTCTCCTCGTCGCGTCCCTTTATCAGCTTCGGGTAGCCCACGATGATACGGCTGGGGTAGAGGTTGTCGTATAGCGCCTTGCTTTCCCGCAGAAACTCCGGCGAGAACAGCAGGTTGAACTTCTTACCTGCCAGGGCAGGGGTAGAGTGAAACTTCTCCGCATACTTCACATACAGGCTGCGGCAGTACCCCACCGGGATGGTACTCTTGATCACCATCACCGCGTCCGGATTCACCTCCAGCACCAGGTCGATTACCTCTTCCACGTGCGACGTGTCGAAATAATTCTTCACCGGGTCATAGTTCGTGGGAGCTGCAATCACTACAAAATCCGCGTCCCGGTAAGCCGATGCCCCGTCCAGCGTAGCCGCCAGGTCCAGCTTCTTTTCCGCCAGGTACTTTTCGATGTATTCATCCTGAATCGGACTGATGCGGCGGTTGATTTTCTCCACCTTCTCCGCAATCACGTCTACGGCCGTTACCCGGTGATGTTGTGCTAACAGTGTAGCGATGGATAAGCCCACGTAGCCCGTTCCCGCTACTGCAATATTTAGTTGTTTCATCTTACAGTCGTTTAGGTTCTATATAACTGTTACTGTTCCTTCCTACAAAGAAAGTGAAAAAATCTGGAGAAAAGTCGTGCAGGAGTAAAAATAATTTGTCTGCTTAGATTGTTCTCAGTCCGGTAGCACGGTTTATAGCTTTCTGTAGCGCACGGCAAATCCTAAGATTTCCACAAAGCAAATCAGAGGGACGACGAAGCCCGCCGCCATTGATACATGGTCCGCAATGAATCCCATCAGTATAGGTGCAATGGCCCCGCCTACAATCGACATAATCAGGTAAGAAGAAGCCTGCTTGGTCCGCGCACCGGCCTGACGCAAAGACAGCGAGAAGATGGTGGGGAACATAATCGATTCACATAAAAAGCACAGTAGCAGGAAATACCATCCCACTTCACCCGGCAGCAGCATCACCGCCGCCATGCACACCACAGCTCCCGCTGCACAAGCCGCCAGCACCTTTTCCCCTTTTACGAAGCGCATCAGCCAGCTTCCGCCCATACGTCCGGCCATGAATAGTCCCATCCCTCCGAACGAGAGCCACACCGAAGCCTTGTGAGCCGAAACTCCCGCATTCTCTGTGGCATAATTGATGAAGAAACTGTTGATACCCGTCTGTGCCGCCACGTACAGGAAGAGCGACAGCAGTCCGGCCATGAACGAAGTCGTTTTCCACAGCGATTTCCCGCAGTTTTCCTCCTGATTCTCTGCTTCCCGGCTGATTTCCGGCAGCTTCACCCGCGAGAAGACCACCGCAATGAGCAGCACCACCGTGCCCAATACCGCATACGGCGTCGTTACGTCACCCCCTCCGGCAAAGAGGAAGAACCCTCCCGCCAACGGTCCGCAAATCCATCCCAGCCCGTTGAACGACTGCGCCAGGTTGATGCGCCTTTCGCTGCCCTCCGGTTCGCCGAGCACTGTCACATACGGGTTCGAAGCCGTCTCCAGACACGTCAGTCCGCAGCCGATGACGAACAGCGCCAGCAGGAAAAACTCGAACGACTGTATCCGCCCGCCCGGGATAAAAAGCAGTGCACCGATGCCATACAGCACCAGTCCTGTCAGCACCCCCGTACGGTAGCCAAAGCGCCGGATAATCCGTCCAGCCGGCAGCGCCATCACAAAATAACCTCCGTACACCACCGCCTGAATCAGTGCCGAGCGCGTGCGTGTAATCTCCATTGTGTCCTGGAAATGCTTGTTCAATACATCCAGAATGCTGTGTGCCACTCCCCACAAAAAGAAGAGCGACGTAATCAAAATAAAAGGAACCAGGAAATTCCGTCCGTCCCTGGTTCGTACCAATCCAATTTTCTCCATGTCAGTTCAAAAACGGTAAAAGCGAAGAAATTCTCCCTCGCTTTTACTTCCAGATTATTTCTTATCTATATTTTCGATTTCCTCCTCCGTCAATCCGGTAGCCTGTGCAATTTGTGCAGTAGTCAGTCCTAATGATTTCAGGTTGCGTGCAATGGCGGCTTTTTCTTCCGCACGTCCTTTTTCCAGTCCTTCCGCACGTCCTTTTTCCAGTCCTTTCGCCAATCCTTTCGCCAATCCTTTCGCCAATCCTTTTACCAATCCTTCTTCCAGTCCTTTCTCTCTTCCTTCTTCCAGTCCTTTGTTGATGGCCGTGCGGATGGTGTTTTGCCAGTCACGGTACACTTTGAGGCTCTCTTCGTACGCTTCATATTCTGTCTTGGTGAATTTGGCTATTTCTGCCGCTTCAAACAGTTTGGTAAATACCCTTTCTTGCAGTGCTTGCGGACGTTCCAGCAGGCGTGAAAGGTTGCGGAGAACGAAGAGCCATTTCTCGAACATCCCGTCCAGCTCCTCTTCAGTCTTGTTGAATTTAGGCATTTCCAGGTAGATGAAGGTCAGTTTGTCATAGAACACCTCTTTGGTGCGCTGGTCCGTCAGCTGTACCTCGTGATGGAAATAAGAATCGTTTTCGTCGTCGATGTTGAAGTTCAGGATGCCGATCACGTAAACAGCCTTCAGTGAGTAGTCCCAATCCCCTCTTTCCGCCTGTTCTCTGATGGGGAAGGTGGCATAATACAGACTCCGGTCCTTGAAAAACTGCTGTTCAGCCTTCTGCATCTCTACCAGAATCTTTTCCCCCTTTTCGTTTTCACAATACACATCGAACACGGCCTTCCTGTCCAGTTCCCTGCCACCTAAGTGCTCGGTATTCAGGTAAGTCAGGTCTTTCACCACTTCTTTCCCGTTGAAAAGAGAGTTGATGAAGCTAATCAGCAGTTCCTTGTTCATTTCAGTCCCGAACAGCTTCTTGAATCCGAAGTCGGTGTACGGGTTTACATATCTGGCTCGTTGGTAGTCATTTTTCATGGCCGTAATCTTTAATAGTATATCCTGACAAATATAAGGCTATTTTTTATATTCTTCAAAATATAGGCCGCTTTATCTATCTGAAAGCCGTATGCGGTTTGACCGAAAACCTCTTTTCTTAAGTCATCTCCTTGCTTTTGGTCATAATGGCTTGTTATTACGGTCGGATATTTCATAAAAAATCACATTGCACTGTGAATACTAAAGAGATTGGAATATTTATCAAGGAGCGCCGCCAAGGCTTAAATATCAACCAGCTGGAACTCTCAGAACTTGCAGGTGTAGGTATAAATACAGTTGTGGCGATTGAGCGCGGGCAAGGTAATCCCAAGCTGGAGACGTTGCTTGCAGTAGCATACACGTTGGGATTACAAGTTGAAATAAAGCTTAAAGAATGAACTTATGTAGACGGATGACGTTTATTTGAGGAAATTGAATCTTTTCTATCGATTTGGTTACCCTTTTTTCGAAAGAGAGGCTAAGAGGCAATTGGTATCCAATACAACATTATTCATGATATGGAGTCCTTAAATGCTTTTCATCGCGTTTCACTCCGTCATCGGGTAATATTTTCCGTGTATCATTGAGAGATATTGTCCGCGTTGCCGCTTTCCGTCAGGATGCTTGTAGCCCACGTGCATCCAGCTGGGCATACCATTGTCGTCTTCACCCTCAGAAATCAGCTGGTCGAAAGCTCTACCGGTAAGAAACTTGCGGCAGAACCGTTTGAATTCCCGCATATTCCTGTTCATCGGTATCAGGTCGAACGCATAGCCATAGCAGTGTGCAGAAGTGGTCGACCCGCCTACAGCCCTGTTGAGTTGAGGGCAACGATAGCCGGAACTAATGCCTATGCTTGCCACACCAAGACCATTTTGTTTGCAGTAAGTTTCCCACGCTTCACGCAGCGGGTCCAGCAGCGTTTCTACCGATTCCACGATGTGTGCTTCTATTTCAGGTGTTGGCGTGTTGTCTATACCTTTTTTCTCAGCGGTGTCAGAATAAATACATTCTTTAAGTGTAAAATACTTCATATCATAAATTTTATAGGACCATTATACTACTTTGTCTGCGGGTTTTTCATCGAATTCGATTCGAGTCATGAACTCGAGGGCGCTTTCCGCCAGTTTTTGCTGCGATTTGCAGGCAGCCTGCAAGGGAGCCCCAATCAGATCTCTCATAGGTAACCCTTTAAATTCTTCTGTTGTGTTTTCAGTTTCAGCCTTATTATCAGATATTGTCATATAATTTTGGGGGGTGAAGGTTTGTCTATAGTTTGTCTATTTCTTTGGCTGGAAGTCCGGTAGCCTGTGCTATTTGTGCGGTAGTCAATCCTAATGATTTTCAGGTTGCGTGCAATGGCAGCTTTTTACAAAACGGTTGCTGCTTATATTCGCTCAATAGTTTCAGATATTCTTGTTTCGTTTTCATAATATGAATCTTCCTTTTCCAAAAATAGAGTTTTTACTTTAGAAAACCAAATCCTTTTTATTTTTTATGTCAGGTTTTGTTATAGACTGTAACCTGATAAAAACAAAAAAGGTAAAAACGAGCGGTTTCCCTTTCGTTTTTACCTTTTCGCTATTCGCTTTTCACTCTCAGTTACCGTCCTTTGTACATCGAGTCATAATACTTCTGATAGTCACCGCTCGTCACGTTGTCCATCCATTCCTGGTTGTCCAGATACCAGCGTACCGTCTTTTCGATGCCCTCTTCAAACTGCAGGCTCGGTTCCCAGCCCAGTTCTTTTTGCAGCTTCGTAGAGTCGATGGCATAACGCATGTCGTGGCCCAGACGGTCGGTCACGTAGGTAATCAGATCCATGTCTTCACCCTCCTTGCGACCCAGCAGACGGTCCACCGTGTTGATTACCACCTTGATGATGTCAATGTTCTTCCACTCATTGAAACCGCCTATGTTATACGTCTCCGCCGTCTTGCCGTTATGGAAAATCACGTCGATGGCCCGCGCATGGTCCTCCACATACAGCCAGTCGCGCACGTTTTCCCCCTTGCCATACACCGGCAGCGGCTTGCGGTGACGGATGTTGTTGATGAACAGCGGAATCAGCTTCTCCGGGAACTGATACGGCCCGTAGTTGTTCGAACAGTTCGTCACGATGGTCGGCATGCCGTATGTGTCGTGAAACGCCCGCACAAAGTGGTCGCTGCTCGCCTTGCTGGCAGAGTAGGGGCTGTGCGGGTTATACTTCGTATCCTCGTAGAAGAAATCCTTCCCGTACGCCAGGTGATGTTCCGCCGACGAAGCCGTGGTAGTGAACGGCGGCTCGATACCCTCCGGATGCGTCATCTCCAGTGCCCCGTACACCTCGTCGGTAGAGATATGATAGAAGCGCTTGCCCTCATACTTCTCCGGCAGACCTTCCCAGTACACCTTGGCCGCCTGCAGCAGCGACAGCGTACCCATCACGTTGGTGCGTGCAAAGGTAAACGGATCCTTGATGCTGCGGTCCACGTGACTCTCCGCAGCCAGGTGAATGATGCCGTCCACGTGATACAGCTCCATCAGCTCCTGCATCTTCTCGTAGTCGCAGATGTCCGCCTTCACGAACACATAGTTCGGCCGGTTCTCAATGTCTTTCAGGTTCGCCAGGTTTCCCGCATACGTCAGCTTGTCCAGGTTGATGATACGGTACTCCGGATACTTGTTCACGAACAGGCGCACCACGTGGCTGCCAATAAATCCGGCACCGCCGGTAATCACTATGTTACGTTTGAATGTAGTCATAATGGTAAAGATTTAATACAATGAAACATGATAGTCAAATGGAGAATCAAAATCCTTCAGTAGCAGATGCTTGGTATCCTTCTCGCTCAGGATGGCCTGTTCTGTCGGAATGTGCCAGTCAATTCCCAGCGAATTATCCAGAATGCTGATACCTCCGTCCGCTTCCGGATGATAGAAGTTGTCACACTTGTACTGGAAGATGGCCGTCTCGCTCAGTACGGCAAAGCCGTGCGCAAAACCTCGCGGCACAAAAAACTGCCGATGGTTTTCTTCCGTCAGTTCCACAGCCACATGCTGTCCGTAAGTAGGACTTCCTTTGCGGATGTCTACAGCCACATCCAGCACGGCACCCTTCACACAGCGCACCAGTTTACTCTGCGTGTAAGGCGGACGCTGAAAATGCAGTCCGCGCATTACTCCGTAGGACGACATACTCTCGTTGTCCTGCACAAAATTGATTTTGCCCACCTTTTCTTCAAATTCCCGTTGAGAGAACGATTCAAAGAAATACCCTCTGGCATCCTTAAAAATGCGTGGCTCGATAATCACCACACCCTCTATTGCAGTTTTGATTACTTCCATAGCCTGCTGGATTAAATATTCTTTTTTTTGTGCTCTTCCAATAACCAAAGAAAATATTTTTCATGTTCATCTACTAACTTTTCCCAAGAATATTCTTTTCGAATAACTTCAAGATTATTTTTGATGAAACTTTTTTTATGTGTTTCGGCTAATGATTCAATGTCGTTTAGTAAGTTGGTTACATTAATATGGTCAGGATAATATAATGCATTTTCTCCCAAAACTGCTTTATTAAAGATATTGTCATTAGCCAAGATAAAGCAATCAGAAGCCATAGCCTCTAATAATGATGGGTTTGTTCCTCCTACGCTATGACCATGAAAATAAGCGAAAGAGAAATGACGGATGGAATTTAGTTTGTTAAAATCATAAATTCCTCCTACAAAGTGTATGGATTTTTCATGTCCATATTTGGCAACCAATTCTTTACCGTGTGGTGTATTAGTTTTTCCTACAATGATGAGTGGGCGCTTCCCATTTTCTTTAGAAGCAAGATAACCTTCTATTGCCATTACAATATTGTTTTCTGGTTCCAATCGTGCAACAAGTAAGTAGTAGTTATTTGCCTCTAAGCCAAATTCTTTTAAGAACTCTTCATTATAGTTATCATGAATATCAGCTCCGTATGCTAAGAACTTACTTTCTTTCCCATACTTTTCTTTATAATAGTCATGAATCCCCATATTATCAGCTATCAGATAATGGCTATGTTTTACAGTCATCCGTTCTTCCCAAAATACAAATTTTTGCACCCATTTATTGAATTTCGTACGTTTGTATTCTAGTCCATCCATATTGGTAGTGAATATAGGATATTTAATATTCTTTACATTGAACCAGATGTATGCAGGTACAATGCTTGTATATCCTGCTTCGTAGATAATGTCAAATTTCTCATTTTTCAATGCATCTTTCAGTGAGGAGAAATCATAGAAAAAACTGCCCACGGAACTCCCCATCCATGTTTCAGGGCTATAGATGTGTTTGATACGTACCCCTTTATAATTGTTTTCCTTGTATGGATGGAAGTGAGGGGAATAGACTACTACTTCATGACCACGTTGGGCTAAGCCTACTGATATATATTCTGCAAATTGTTCGAAGCCTCCGTAATTATTAGGGATTCCTCGAGTACTTATGAATGCGATTTTCATATTTCTTTTTAATATTAGTTTGGATATATAAATTTATTGTTCTAATAAAAAAGAATCTAAAAAAGTGTTGATTTTATCTTTTTCCTCAAATCGTTCACAGTCTTCAATTGTATAGAATTGAAGATTAGGATTTTGTATGATATTTTGGATTGTTGTCGAATATTGTTCTAAAGTTGAAAGCACCCCAAAGCTAGGAAACTCTTTCAGCATATTTTTAAAATATGGAATATCAGATAGAATCATTGGTTTACGAAAATATGCAGACATTGCAAATATTCCGCTTTGAGATGACTTTCTATACGGAAGAAGTATATAATCTGATATTTTATATAAATATATTAATTCGTCATCATTAATATGCCTATCATAGATGTGGTAATTGGGCCTTGTTTTATATTTACTGAAATCTATTTTTTCTACATTTTTCCCAGCTATAATTAATTCTATATTCAATTTTGGGGAAGGAAGTTGTTCAAATAAATTTAATACAATGTCAATACCTTTGACACTACTTAGGTTCCCGAAAAATAAAAACTTTTTATTATTGTTTGATGTAATTTCCTTGATGTCTTTCGCTATTAATTGATTATTGCAAGATTGTTTGAATGTGTATTTAAAATGCGGAACATAATACATTTCTATTTTCTTATTCTTAAGAATTTCTTTGGTCCTATTTGAATGATAGATAACTCTTTTTATGCAATAACGATATATTAAATGAAATAAATTTGCAATGATAGAATTATCTTTATATTTAAGTGCATGTACTTCATGAACGTCTATATAGATATTGGATGAAAATATGCTAGACCACAAAAATGGTAACTCATATATTTCCCCATAAGTTAAATAAATAATTTTATTTTTTTTGTGAGACAATATAACTGATAAGTATTTTATGTAGCATATAAGAAGCGTCC
>PPYE01384125.1_pt1 | contig 126014 bp, 120 predicted proteins | sample 1559881 | NCBI WGS metagenome assembly PPYE01 (sample SAMN08240022, study PRJNA423297) | Human gut metagenome, whole genome shotgun sequencing project.
ATCTTGTAGTATGCTTTCTATTATACAAAATATTTTAAAAAATACAATTATATTTTGAAAAAAACTTTACAAAAAAGTTAAATTGTGTTAAACTAATTTTCGTTAGACAACCAATACTCAGAGCGTGGAACACTCCAACCCGTTCTTAGTACTTGGCTTTTAAAAAATTTTATGGAGGTACATCGATCATGATGACAACAGAAAGAAAAGCAGAAATCATTAAAGAGTATGGAAGAACACCAAACGACACAGGATCACCTGAGGTTCAGGTTGCTCTTCTTACAGAGAGAATCAATGTTTTGACAGAGCATTTGAAAGAGAACAAAAAAGATCATCATTCCCGCCGCGGTCTTTTGAAGATGGTTGGTAAGAGACGTGGTCTTCTTGACTATCTCAAAAAGAATGACTTGGAAGGTTATCGTGCGTTGATCGCAAAACTTGGAATTCGTAAATAATGATGCTGCTCATTATGAGCTGAATGAAATGGTACTGCTGATATGCTTTTACCCGATATCAGTAGTATCATTTTTGACTATGTGGAGGATAAATTATGAAGAGAGATCGAAGTCAGTCCATGGTAATCCGTGGCAATCGTATCTTATTGGTAGAGCATCAGCTGTTTGGAAGAGATTTCTTCAATCTGCCGGGCGGCGGAATCGAAGAAAATGAGACGCCGGAGCAGGCAGCCCTTCGTGAATTAGAAGAAGAGTGCCAGGTCAAGGGAACTTTGGTAAGACCTTTGACGGTGGAATATAAACCGGATCTTGAGAGCCGTGTATTTACCTTTTTGGTGGAGATTCCGGAAGATGCTGTAGCAAAAGCGGGAATTGATCCGGAACTTCCTGCAGACGAACAATCTATCATCGGAGTAAAATGGATGCGTCTGGATGAGATTGCAGAACGCGATCGTGCCTATCTTTTTGGTGCCGGGTTGATGCGTGTTCCGTATTTTCATGATGAGGTACTTATGTGGGATGGAGAAGACATAAGCTATCCGATCAAAAAAATGATATAAAAAGAGGTTTGATTTATATCAAAGATATGATATAATGAAGTGTGTTGATACACACGCAGGTCATCAAGCTCCGCTTGGTGACAAATGTTATAATGAAGTGTGTGCATTAAAAAGAGCATTATCCGAGACTTCTGAAAAGCCGATTTATCATAGGATAAGTAGGTTTTTCAGTTGTTTCGGATGCTCTGTAAAAAGATAAATAAAGGAGAATATAAGTATGTACAAGACATTTTCAATGGAACTTGGCGGACGTACTCTTTCCGTAGATATCGGACGAGTTGCCGCTCAGGCAAATGGTGCTGCTTTGATGCATTATGGAAATACTGTTGTTCTTTCCACAGCGACAGCATCAGAGAAGCCAAGGGAAGGAATTGACTTCTTCCCACTTAGCGTAGAATATAGTGAAAAGATGTATTCCGTAGGAAAGATTCCCGGAGGATTCACAAGAAGAGAGGGAAAACCTTCGGACAATGCAATCCTTACAGACCGTGTTATCGACAGACCGATGCGTCCGTTGTTCCCAAAAGATTACCGTAACGATGTTACACTGGAAAACCTCGTTATGTGTGTAGATCAGGACTGCAGCCCGGAACTTACGGCAATGCTTGGTTCTGCTTTGGCAACCTGCATTTCTGATATTCCATTTGACGGACCGACGGCAGCAACACAGATTGGTCTCGTAGATGGAGAACTTGTAATCAACCCAACTTCCGCACAGAGACAGGTTTCTGACCTTGCTCTTACGGTAGCTTCGACAAGAGAAAAAGTTATTATGATCGAAGCCGGTGCCAATGAAGTGCCGGAAGATAAGATGATCGAAGCGATTTACAAAGCTCACGAAGTCAATGGACAGATCATCGAATTCTTTGATAAGATCGTAGCAGAATGTGGAAAAGAAAAACACGAATATGAGCATTTTGATATTCCGGAAGACATGTTTGAAGACATGGTGAACTTCATTACACCGGAAGCGATGGAAGAGGCTGTATTTACTGACGTAAAACAGGTTCGTGAAGAAAATATCCGTCAGATCAAAGATAAATTGGAAGAACGCTATGAAGAAGAGCATCCGGATTGGTTTGCTCTGATTGATGAGGCTGTATATAAATTCCAGAAAAAGACCGTTCGTAAGATGATCCTGAAAGACCACAAACGTCCGGATGGCCGTGAAGTAACACAGATCCGTCCATTGTCCGCAGAAGTCGATGTACTTCCTACCGTTCATGGTTCCGGATTGTTCCAGAGAGGACAGACACAGGTTCTCAATGTTACGACATTGGCTCCTCTTTCTGAAAAACAGAAGATTGATGGCTTGGATGAAAATGTAACTTCTAAGAGATACATTCATCACTATAATTTCCCATCCTATTCGGTTGGTGAAACTCGTCCTAGCAGAGGTCCGGGACGTCGTGAGATCGGACATGGAGCTTTGGCAGAGCGTGCCCTTCTTCCGGTAATTCCTTCGGAAGAGGAATTCCCATATACCATCCGTACCGTATCTGAGATTATGGAATCCAATGGTTCTACTTCTCAGGGAAGTATCTGTGCTTCCACATTGTCACTGATGGCTGCCGGTGTACCGATCAAAGCTCCTGTTGCCGGTATTTCCGTAGGACTTGTTACCGGAGAAACGGACGACGATTATCTGATTCTTACCGATATTCAGGGACTGGAAGATTTCTTTGGCGATATGGACTTTAAAGTTGCCGGAACACACAAAGGTATCACAGCCATTCAGATGGATATCAAGATCCACGGTCTGACTCGTGAGATCGTAGAAGGTGCGATCCGCCGTACAAAAGAAGCCAGAACGTATATCCTTGATGAAGTTATGAGCAAAGCTATCGCTGAGCCTAGAAAAGAAGTAAATGAATACGCTCCGAAGATCAAACAGATCATGATCGATCCTGCGAAGATCGGAGAAGTAGTCGGACAGCGTGGTAAGACGATCAACACATTGATCGAGCGTACCGGCGTGAAGATTGATATTACCGATGACGGAGCTGTTTCCGTATGTGGTACGGATAAAGCGATGATGGATGAAGCCATCCGCCTGATCCAGATTATCGTATCTGACTTTGAAAAAGGACAGATTCTGGAAGGAACTGTTGTAAGCATCAAAGATTTTGGTGCATTCATCGAGTTTGCTCCGGGAAAAGAGGGAATGGTTCATATTTCCAACATCTGCCAGAGAAGAATCAATCATGTAGAAGACGAACTTACTTTGGGTGACAAAGTCAAGGTTGTTTGTCTTGGAAAAGACAAGATGGGAAGAATTTCTTTCAGCATGAAAGATGTAAAACAATGATCTTGGAGATGAGAAAAGAGTGAAGATTGCACTTACCAATATGGACATTATCTGGGAAGATAAGTCTGTAAATCAGGATAAGTGTTTGGAATTGATAAAGCGAGCTTCGGAATGCGGGGCTCGCCTTATCCTTTTTCCGGAGATGACACTGACCGGATTTACGATGAATCCGCAAAAATACGGCGAGAAGGCTGGAGAAGATTCGGAGACAGTCAAATTTTTTGAACACCTGTCAAAAGAATATGCCATTGCGATCGGTTTTGGTTATATTGAAAAAGGGAAAAAAGACGGTTTCGCAAAAAATCATATGGCTGTCGTAGATGCCGGAAAGATTCTTGGAGATTATACGAAAATTCATCCATTTTCCTATGGAGAAGAAAATGAGCATTATTGCGGAGGTGACCGACTGGTTACAGTATCGATCGATGGGGTGATCTTCGGGTTATCCATCTGCTATGATCTGCGTTTTCCGGAACTTTATCAGGCGATGCGAAGCTGCGATGCGATTGCCGTGATCGCAAACTGGCCGAAAGGACGTGTCGCACATTGGAACACGCTGCTTCCGGCAAGAGCCGTTGAGACACAGGCATATGTTTTAGGTGTCAACCGGATTGGAAAAGATGTGTCGCTGGATTATGAGGCTTCCACTGCCGCGTATGATTATGATGGCAGACCACTTTCTGTCGCTTACAAAGCGACCTCTTATGGAGATGAATGCCTTATGATAAAGATAGAACCGGACCACGTTCGACGCTGGAAAAAAGAATTTCCGGCTGCTAACGATCGGAAACCTGCTTTATATACGTCCTTTCTCCAAAAAGACGTATAGGATCTTCGAAAAATTGTCATACTATTTCTTAACAGGAGGTATGACATATGAATACAGAGCAGATCAAAGAATTTGGAGAATGCCGCATCGGAGGCATTGAGATCATTACGATCATTGGAGAGATTGAAGGTCATGAAGGCAGTTCGGGAACTGCCAAAACGACAAAATATGAACATTTGCTGCCGATGTTGGCAGCTTATGATGAAAATAGTGAAATTCAAGGGATATTATTTATTCTTAATACGATTGGCGGTGATGTTTCCTGTGGACTGGCACTTGCCGAGATGATCAGCGGATTAAAAACGCCAACGGCATCTTTTATTATAGGAGACAGTCATTCGATCGGAGTTCCCCTTGCGGTAGCGACAGATTTTTCTTGTATCGTACCGAGTGCGACGATGATTCTTCACCCGGTGAGGATGAGTGGCATGATTCTTGGGGCACCACAAAGTTATGATCAATTTGAAAAAATTCAGGCGAGAATCGTTGATTTTATCATCCGAAAACGAGGGCTTACGAAAAAACATGTGGAAGAGTTGATGATGAACACTTCCATGTTTGCAAAAGATCTGGGAACGCTCCTTGTAGGCGGACAGGCTGTAGAAGAGGGGCTTGTAGACAAAGTCGGAACTCTTTCCGATGTGATGGATTATTTGAAACAATGTCCGCATTAATTCCAGAAAATAAAGAGAGGTTTGAAAGAGTATGGCGTCAAAGACAAAAAATTCGAAAGCAAAAAAGAACAGACAAAATTCAAAACAAACAAGTTCTCCATTGGCAAAAGAAATCACATTGCTTGCGATCATTATATTTTCCTTACTGGCACTGCTTAGTTTATTTGGAATGTGTGGTCCGGTAGGAAATTTGATCGGAAGTCTTTTGTTTGGATTATTTGGAGCCACCGCTTATATTTTTCCGCTGGCATTTCCCATCGGAAGCGGTTTTTTTATCTCCAATCCGGAACGACCGGAAGTACGGCGCAAGATTATTTATCTTGCCCTCCTTTACATATGTTTATGCGGTATCTTTCAGTGGGTGGTCGATCCTGAAATATCAAACTTGATTGATATTTTTAAGGAATCCAGTTCCGAACATATTGGCGGTGGATTTATGGGTGGAATTCTTTCCACGCTATTTGGTACGCTGCTTGGAAGAGCCGGCGCGATTATTATTATTTTGGGACTGACGCTTTTGTTTGTCATGCTGGCGACGCGAAAGCTGATCTTTTCGGCGATTCGCGAATTGTACGCAGAACACAAAGAAGACCGGGAAGAATATATCGAGTATGAAGAACCGGAGATCCGTTATCCGGAAGATCATGCTCGTACGATGCAAACGCACACTTTTGCGAATAGAAAACGTCGCAAAAAGGCAGATAAAGGTAAGATGAAAGAAATCTCCGAACCACAAAAAACACCTGAAAAACCGGCAAAAGAGATGCCGAAAGAAGAAAAACCGGTGAAAGAGGAGATTCCGGAAATCTCGATCATACGTGAAGGCCAGCAGGAGCCTACCGTTTACAAAGAAGAATTAGAGACAAAATTTGGAAAAGGCAAAAAAGAAAAACAGGAAGCGAAAACTGCCGCTGCTGAGAAAAAGGAACCACCAAAACCGGAGAAAAAGACGTCGGTTTCTGCTATGGCAGAGCCTGCACAAAAGCCGGTGGAACCAAATACCAAATCACAGCCGGCTTCCTCTCAAGATTCCGAATATCAATTTCCATCACTGGATCTGCTTTCAAAACCGAAAAAGGGAAGTGGCGGACAAAGTGACAGCGACTTGCTGCAGACAGCGAAGAAACTTCAGGATACATTGGATAGTTTTGGCGTCAAAGTAAAAATGGGAGATGTCAGCTGCGGCCCGAGTGTCACCCGGTATGAACTGGTTCCGGAGCAGGGGGTTAAAGTAAACAGTATTACCCGTCTGGCAGACGATATCAAACTTAGTCTGGCGGCATCGGACATCCGAATTGAGGCTCCGATCCCCGGAAAAGCAGCTGTCGGAATTGAAGTTCCAAACGCAAAAAGAAACACGGTTACTTTGCGTGAACTTTTGGAAAGCCCGGAATTTATCAATGCAAAATCCAATGTGACGTTTGCCGTCGGAAAAGATATCGGTGGAAAGACGATTGTAACCGATATCGCAAAAATGCCGCATATGCTCATTGCCGGCGCCACGGGTTCCGGTAAATCAGTATGTATCAATACCCTGATCATGAGTATCTTGTATAAAGCGAACCCGAATGATGTTAAATTTATCATGGTTGACCCGAAAATGGTAGAATTGACGGCGTATGCCGATATTCCGCATATGCTGATCCCAGTCGTGACAGATCCGAAAAAGGCATCCGCCGCATTAAACTGGGCAGTTCAGGAAATGACGGTTCGTTATGAAAAATTTGCTGCTCTCGGAGTACGCGATATCAAGAGTTACAATAAAAAAATCGCCGGTCTGAAACACAACGACGACAATACATACGAAAAGATGTGCCAGATTGTCATTGTGGTTGACGAGTTTGCCGATCTTATGATGGTTGCCTCCAATGAAGTGGAAGATGCGGTATGTCGTCTTGCACAGCTTGCCCGTGCAGCGGGAATCCATCTGGTACTTGCTACCCAGCGTCCGTCCGTCAATGTTATCACCGGACTGATCAAGGCAAATATCCCATCACGTATCGCCCTTTCTGTATCCTCCGCGATCGATTCACGTACGATCATTGATGGTTCCGGAGCAGAAAAACTGTTGGGAAATGGGGATATGTTATTTGCTCCGCAGGATTATCCAAAACCGGTTCGTGTGCAGGGCGCATTCGTCTCAGACGAAGAACGTGATCAAGTCGTTGCGTTCCTGAAAGAGCATATGAATGGACCGGCTTACAACGAAGAAATCAGTAAACATATTGAAGAAAATCCGGTCGGCACGAAATCAGCCGGAGCTTCCGGAGCTGTCGTAAGCGGTCCGGAGCGCGATGAACTATTTGTTGAAGCTGCCAAATTTATCATTGAAAAAGACAAGGCCTCGATCGGTATGCTGCAGCGAGTATTCCGCATCGGATTTAATCGTGCCGCGAGAATTATGGATCAGCTTTCCGATGCCGGTGTCGTAGGACCGGAAGAAGGCACCAAACCTCGTGTGATCTTGATGTCAATGGAACAGTTTGAAAATTATCTTGAGGAAGAGGGCTAAATTATGTATGGCTGGATCATTGTAAACGGCTTTTTATATACGTCTAAGTTTTCCGAATTAACGGATCTTTTTATGGAGGCAGCCAAAGAGCATAAGATAGATCTTTTTGTGAAAACGAACAGTGAATGTTTCTTGGGAATGTTTGAACTGACAACGGAAAAAAAGCCGGATTTTGTTCTCTTTTGGGACAAAGATATCCTTTTGGCAAAATACCTTGCTTCGTGTGGCATTCCGGTCTATAACTCGGCCGAGGGGATTGAAATCTGCGATGACAAACGAAAGACCGCATTGGCACTTTCGTTGCAGAATCTGCCACAGCCATTGACTTTTCCGGCACCCATGACCTACGAAAATATAGGTTTTCCGCAATTGGATTTTCTATCGCAGATTGAAAGCAAGTTAGCCTTTCCAATTATTGTAAAAGAAGCCTTCGGTTCTTTTGGACAGCAAGTATATATGGCAAAAGACCATAAAGAATTGTCTGAATTAACAAAAAAATTGGAAAACGTGCCGTTCTTATATCAGCAATACATTCGTGAGAGCAGCGGTCGCGATATCCGTCTGCAGGTCGTCGGAGATGAGGTCGTCGCTGCGATGGAGAGAACGTCCGATACCGATTTTCGGGCAAATATTTCCAATGGGGGCAAGATGCATGTCTATCAACCGGATAAAGAAGCTGTCGAACTCGCTGTAAAAGCCTGTCGTGCAGTAAAATGCGATTTTGCCGGGGTGGATCTCCTGTTTGGCCGGGAAGGATATTTGGTATGTGAAGTAAATTCCAATGCGCATTTTAAAAACCTTTTGGATTGTACCAAAGTAAATACTGCCTGGTATATTCTACAATACATAAAGAAGCAAGGAGAACCGCATCATGCCAAATGAATTATGGATGATTTATGACAAAACAGGTCTTGATCGGAATTCCACATTTGTCGAAATGTTTGCCGAACGGGGAAAACCTTATAATATTGATGTAAAAGCGGTTCTTGATACCGAATATCTTTCGCTGCTGAAAAAAGGAATACAGCCATGTGCCGTTCTTGTCCGTGCAATCCGTCCGTCGATCAATGCCGAATTTGAAAAGCGGAAGATTCCTGTATGGAATTCCTCGTTTGTCAGCGGGATCTGTAATCACAAAGGAAAGACACGAGAGTATCTGAAAGATACGGTGTTCTGCACTCCGACGGTATCTTGCAATAGTGACAAGGTAAATGAAATTTTAGGCTATTCTGCGGAAGAAGTCAGACAATATTTATTAGAAAATATGGATTTTTCTTCCAAATTTAATGAGCAGGAAAAAAAAAGAATCTGTTCTGCAAAGGATTTTGTGATTAAGACCGCAGATGGACACGGTGGAAGCGAAGTCTATTCGTTCCGAAACGAAGCTGCCAAACTGAAAAAGGTACTGAGAGAGACGGATTATGTTATCCAGCCCATGCTTCCTGTCGGAAAAGAGAGCAGCGATATGCGTGTTTATGTATTGAAAGATCAGATTTATGCTGCCATACTGCGGCACTCTGATAAAGATTTTCGTGCTAATTTTTCACGCGGCGGCAAAGTGAAGGTGGTTTTCAAAGACCAAATACCGCAAAAAGAAGTCGAAGCCATTTTGAAAAAATTTTCGTTTGGCATGGCGGGGATTGATTTTATTTTTGAGGAAGACGGAACTCCTGTTCTCAGCGAAATTGAGGATGTCGCCGGTACACGGATGCTTTACCGGTGCTGTCCGGAACTGGATATTGTGGCAGATTATATGAAAGAAATACAGAAAATGCTTTTCGATAAATAAATATTATGTTATACTTATTAAATACACGATTCTTTTAGGAGGAAGTTGAAATGAAATCAGATATTGAAATCGCTATGGAAGCAGACCTGCTTCCGATTCAACAAGTAGCCGAAAAATTAGATATTACAATGGATGATCTGGATCTTTATGGAAAATATAAAGCAAAGATTACCGATGATCTTTGGGATCAGATCAAAGACCGTCCGGATGGAAAATTGATTCTCGTAACAGCGATCAATCCGACACCGGCAGGAGAGGGAAAGACAACGACGACCGTAGGTCTCGGTCAGGCGATGGCTAAAATTGGAAAGAAAGCCATCATTGCCCTTCGTGAGCCATCTCTCGGACCATGTTTTGGATTAAAAGGTGGTGCTGCAGGCGGCGGTTATGCGCAGGTTGTACCGATGGATGAATTGAATCTTCATTTTACCGGAGATTTTCATGCCATTACTTCTGCCAATAACCTTCTCGCAGCGATGCTTGACAATCACATCCAGCAGGGGAATGCTCTTCGCATCGATCCAAAGCAGATTGTATGGAAACGCTGCGTCGATATGAACGACCGTGTTCTTCGAAATATCACTGTTGGCTTGGGAAGAAAAGTAGATGGTGTGACTCGAGAGGATCATTTTATCATCACGGTAGCTTCCGAGATCATGGCGATTCTTTGTCTGGCAGATAATATGAAAGATCTGAAAGAACGTCTTGGACGTATTATCGTTGCTTATAATTATGATGGGGAACCGGTAACAGCCAAAGAGATCAAAGCCGTTGGTGCGATGGCAGCTTTGTTAAAAGAAGCATTGAAACCAAATCTGATTCAGACATTGGAGCATACACCGGCGCTCGTACATGGCGGCCCATTTGCCAATATCGCGCATGGGTGTAACAGTGTGAGAGCGACAAAAACAGCCCTTAAATTAGCGGATTATACAATTACGGAAGCTGGATTTGGTGCAGACCTCGGAGCCGAAAAATTCTTTGATATCAAATGCCGTATGGCAGGTCTGAAACCGGATGCTGTAGTTCTTGTGGCTACGGTACGTGCCCTCAAATACAATGGCGGTGTGAAGAAAGAAGACCTTGGTACAGAAAACTTAGAAGCTTTGAAAAAAGGGATTATCAATCTTGAAAAACATATTGAAAATGTATCCAAATACGGCGTACCTTGTGTCGTGACATTGAATCAGTTTGTGACCGATACCGAAGCGGAATTGAATTATGTAAAAGAATTCTGCGAAGAGAGAGGCTGCGAATTTGCATTGTCACAAGTATGGGAAAAAGGCGGCGAAGGCGGTATTGAACTGGCAAATAAAGTGATCGATACCATTGAAAACAAAGAAAGCAATTTCCACTGCCTGTATGAAGATTCCAAATCTCTGACGGAAAAAATAGAGACGATTGCCAAAGAGATTTATGGAGCAAAAGATGTGGTTTATGATAAAGCGGTAGAAAAAGAACTGGCCAGACTGGAAAAATTAGGATTTGGCAATATGCCGGTCTGCATGGCGAAAAATCAATATTCGCTTTCCGATGATCCAACACTGCTTGGTCGTCCGAAAGACTTTACGATCCATATCCGTGAAGTTTATGTATCGGCAGGTGCCGGATTTGTCGTAGCAATCACCGGAACGGTTATGACTATGCCTGGGCTTCCTAAGGTACCAGCAGCAGAAGGCATTGATGTCGATGACAATGGACAGATCACAGGATTGTTCTAAAACAGAAGTTTGAATACTTAATATAAAAAAGGACTGCTACGCAGTCCTTTTTGTATGGAAATAATGATATTAAATCGCTTTAATAAATGCTTTCGTTCTTTCATGCTGAGGATGTTCGAAGATTTCTTCCGGCGTACCTTCCTCTAAGATCACACCATCTGCCATAAACAGTACACGATTGGCAACTTCTTTTGCAAATCCCATTTCGTGGGTTACGACGACCATCGTCATCCCTTCTTTGGCAAGATTTTTCATAACATCCAAAACTTCGCCGACCATCTCCGGATCAAGCGCAGAAGTCGGCTCATCAAACAACATGACCTGCGGATTCATGGCAAGAGATCTTGCGATGGCGACACGCTGTTTTTGTCCACCGGATAGGGTAGAAGGATATACTGATGCCTTATCTTCAATCCCAACACGGCGAAGAAGATCAAGCGCCGCATCCTCGGCCTCTTTTTGCGGCATTTTCTTTAATTTGATCGGTGCAAGCGTCACATTTTCCAAAATGGTTTTGTGAGGAAACAGATTAAAATGCTGAAATACCATTCCAATCCGCTGGCGCATCTCATTGATGTCCGTGTGTGGAGAGAGAAGGTCCGTGCCCTCGATATCAATTTCACCGCCGTCCGGCTCTTCAAGACGATTCAGGCAACGAAGAAAGGTACTTTTACCGGAACCGGAAGGACCGATTACGACGACGCATTCCCCTTTTTCAATCGTTACATCGATTCCTTTTAACACGGTGAGATCACCAAAATTTTTCTTCAGATTTTTAACGGTTATCACTTTGACGCAGCCTCCTTTCCATGTATTGCAAAGCCTTTGTCATAATCTTAACAATGATATAATAAATTAAGGCAATCGCAATGAGCGGTAAAAATGTTTCATAAGTTCTTGATATGATAAAGTCGGATGCTTTTGTAAGATCCGCAATTGCTACATAACCGACGATGGATGTCTCTTTTACGAGAGTGATCATTTCATTTCCAAGGGCAGGCAGAATATTTTTGATCGCCTGCGGAAGAATGATATAGCGCATCGTCTGACGGTATGTAAAGCCAAGAGAACGTCCGCCTTCCATCTGACCTGGATCTACGGCAAGAATACCGGCGCGAATATTTTCAGCGACATAAGCACCACTGTTGATTCCAAAAGTAAGGATCGCAGCGACGATTCCCAGTTTGTTTTGGAAAATCACCATATAAATGATAAGCAGCTGTACCATAACCGGTGTACCACGCAGTATATCAATATATACATTTGCAACATGGGAGAGGAATGTTTTTTTCTTTTTGCGAACCTCTGTCAATTTCATCAAAGCGACAAGGAAACCGAGTACGATGCCAAGCAGTGCTGCCGCAAAGGAAATTCCTAAAGTGACTCCAAGACCTTTTCCTAAAAGGGCATAGCCTTTGGTATCAATAAATACATACTTAAATTTATTGAACAGATTGACAAAGAAATTGTCGGATTTTACGCTGGCACCATTGGTATTTCCATTGATATATTCTTCAAAGATCTGATCAAAGGTACCATTTTCCTTGATTTTTTTCAATCCTTCATTGATGTCATTTAACAGTTTCGTATTGCCTTTCTGTACAGCGATTCCATATACTTCACTGGCTTCTGAATCCTGCACGCATTTCAGGCTGTCCTCGTTCAGTGAAACAAAGCGTTCCGCCGGTGCCTTGTCGATCACGACCGCATCGACACCGCCGTTTTTTAACTCAATGATCGCGTCGGAACCTTTTTTAAAACGTTTTACGGTAGAATCTGTAAGGACAGAGTCATCGGTTCCCGGAGTTACCATCAGATCCCCGGTGGTTCCTTCCTGAACGGCGATCTTTTTGCCTTCCAGATCTTTCATGGCAGTTACCGGACTGTCTTTGGAAACGACGATACACTGTGTCGCTTCATAGTACCCATCGGAAAAATCGACGGATTGTTTTCGGTCTTCGGTAATTGTCATACCGGCAGCGACGGCATCAAGCCCGCCGGTTTTCAGAGAAGCGGTGAGAGATTTGAATTCCATATTGGTAAATTCAACGTCATATCCCATTTCTTCTCCGATGGCTTTCATGACTGCGACATCAAAGCCGGCAATCTCGCCATTTTCGTCAATGTACTCAAAGGGAGGAAATTCTGCATTGGTTCCTACATGGATCACAGAATTCGCCGCCTTCTTTTCCTGTCCGCATGCCGTAAAGACAAGCATACTGAGTACGAGAAAAAGACTGAGCAATCCTATTTTTCGTTTTTGTTTCATTTTTTAAAACTCCTTTTCCTGGGCTGGTTTAAATTTCTGCTCACAATACAGACAACGGTAAATACGATGTTTCCGGTCTGTCAATTTAAAACGGTGTGGAAGTTCCTGCTCGATGGAAGTAATACATCTCGGATTTTTGCATTTGATGATATTTGTAACCATCTCAGGAAGTGTAAGAGTACGTTTTTGTACAATCTTATCATTTTCAATCATATTGATCGTGATATTGTCATCTAACACACCAAGGATATCAAGATCTACGCAGAGAGGTCCTTCGATCTTAATGATATCTTTTTTTCCCATTTTATTACTTTTTGCATTTTTGATAATGGCTACACTGCAGTCAAGTTTTTCCAGATTCAGGTAATGATAAATCTGCATCGCATGACCTGCCTTAATATGATCAATGACAACTCCCTGATTCAATCCACCAATATTTAACATAATTACGTTCTCCTTTCTTTAGGCAAGTTCCAATAACCGAAGTATCAAAGCCATGCGGATGTAAACAGCAAATTTTGCCTGTTTGAAGTATACGGCGCGCGGATCATCATCCACTTCCGTGGCAATTTCATTGACACGTGGGAGAGGGTGAAGTACGAGCATATCTTCCGGTGCCATCGCCATTTTCGCCTTGTCGAGGATAAAACTGTCGCGCAGTCGGATATAATCTTCTTCATTAAAGAAACGTTCTTTCTGTACACGGGTCATATACAGAATGTCGAGATCTCCGATGACCGAATCCAGATCGGAAACTTCCTGAAATGGAATATTGTTTTCTTCCAATGTTTCTTTTCTCAGATAATCCGGGATGCGAAGCTCCGGAGGAGAGATGAGGACAAATTCAATACCCGGATAACGTACCATCGCACCGATCAGGGAATGAACGGTTCGTCCAAATTTCAGGTCTCCGCAAAAACCAATTTTCAAATGGTCGAGACGACCCTTCAGATTTTTGATCGTAAGAAGATCGGTCAATGTCTGAGTCGGATGATTGTGTCCACCGTCCCCGGCATTGATCACCGGAATAGAAGAGTGCATGGACGCTACAAGCGGCGCACCTTCTTTGGGATGACGCATCGCACAGATGTCCGCATACGAAGAGATGACACGGATCGTATCGGATACGCTTTCGCCTTTGGAAGCTGAACTTGAATCAGCAGAAGAAAAACCAAGAACACTACCACCCAGATTTAACATCGCCGCTTCAAAACTAAGTCTGGTTCGTGTGCTTGGTTCATAAAAACAAGTTGCTAATTTTTTTCCTTTACAGATTTCTGCATATTCTTCCGGATGTTTCAAGATTTTCTGAGCCAGTGCGATCAAATCATCAATTTCATCTACGGATAAATCCAATGCATTCATTATGTGTCGCATAAGTACCTCCCTTGTCGGTTGCATATTTTTATCCATTGTACAACAATTTATAAGAAAAAACAATAATATATTTGCAAAAATCTGCATTTAGAAGTATAATACTAAATTGGGGTAATCATTTTGACACAAGCCCCCGTTTTGAAAGGAGAGAAACCAAATGGTAAAATTACACGAACAGGGAGCTTACCTGGTAAATGGAACCGATCTGATTCCAGACAGCGCAGAAGCTCTTTCCGCAGTAAAAAGTAAGACAGGTGTGGATACAACACAGGCAGAAGCAGCCAAAGGGACAATGGCATATCGGATCTTAAAAGCCCATAACACATCCGATAATATGGAACAGTTAAAAATTAAATTTGACAAATTAACATCCCACGATATTACTTTTGTAGGTATTTTGCAGACCGCCAGAGCATCGGGACTGGAAAAATTCCCAGTGCCTTATGTATTGACAAACTGCCATAACAGTTTATGTGCAGTAGGGGGAACCATCAATGAAGACGATCATGTATTTGGTCTTTCCTGTGCAAAGAAATACGGTGGAATCTATGTACCACCTCATCAGGCAGTCATTCACCAGTTTGCCCGCGAAATGCTTGCCGGCGGCGGTAAAATGATTCTTGGCTCCGACAGCCATACCCGTTATGGTGCCCTTGGTACGATGGCAATGGGTGAAGGTGGTCCGGAGATCGTAAAACAGCTTTTGGAACAGACGTATGATATCCCTATGCCGGGTGTCGTAGCCATCCATCTTACCGGAAAACCGGAAAAGGGTGTCGGTCCTCAGGATATCGCACTGGCAATTATCGGTGCTGTATTTGAAAATGGTTATGTTAATAATAAAGTAATGGAATTTATCGGCGATGGAATTGACAATCTGAGTGTAGATTACCGTATCGGCGTTGACGTTATGACAACAGAGACAACCTGTCTGTCTTCCATCTGGAGAACCGATGATAAAGTAAAAGAATTTTACGACATTCACGGCAGAAGTGAAGATTTCGCTGAGATCAAGCCGGAGCAGGTCGCTTACTATGACGGCGTGGTAGAAGTAGATCTTTCTACGATCAAACCAATGATCGCGATGCCATTCCATCCAAGTAATGTATATTCCATCGAGGAATTGAACAACAACCTGGAAGATATTTTACGTGATGTAGAGAAAAAGGCACTTGTCAGCCTTGACAATAATAAAGACATTAACTTTACCTTGACAGACAAGATCCACAATGGAAAATTGTACGTAGAGCAGGGTGTTATCGCAGGATGCGCCGGCGGTGGATTTGAAAACATCTGCGACGCAGCGGATATTCTCCGCGGCAAATACATCGGTTCGGATGAGTTCTCACTGAGTGTATATCCGGCCAGCCAGCCGATCTTTATGGAATTGGTAAAAAATGGAGCTATTGCAGATCTTATGGAGACAGGTGCTACCGTACGTACCGCTTTCTGCGGACCATGTTTTGGTGCCGGCGATGTGCCTAGCAACAAGGGACTCAGCATCCGTCATTCGACACGTAACTTCCCGAACCGTGAAGGTTCTAAGGTTACGAACGGACAGATTGCTTCCGTTGCTCTTATGGATGCCCGTTCTATCGCAGCTACTGCCGCAAACAAAGGATATCTTACAGCAGCAACCGACGTGGATGTCAACTTTACAAAGCCGAAATATTTCTTTGATAAGAACATTTACGAAAACCGTGTATACAATGGTGTCGGAAAAGCCGATCCATCGGTTGAGATCAAATTTGGTCCAAACATCGTAGACTGGCCGGAAATGTTCCCGCTTACCGACAATGTGCTTTTGAAGACCGTTTCGATGATCCATGACCCGGTTACTACAACGGACGAATTGATCCCATCCGGAGAAACTTCTTCTTACCGTTCCAATCCGCTTGGACTTGCCGAATTTACTCTTTCCCGTAAAGATCCGGCATACGTTGGAAAAGCAAAAGAAGTACAGAAGGCTGAGAAAGCCCGCCTTGCCGGAGAAGACATCTACGCCGTAGATCCACAGCTCAAAGACGTATATGAGACAATTCAGAAATCCTTCGATGTAAAACCGGAAGAAACGGAGATCGGAAGTGTCATCTTTGCCGTAAAACCGGGAGATGGTTCCGCTCGTGAGCAGGCAGCCAGCTGTCAGAGAGTTCTCGGCGGTATGGCAAATATCGCACGTGAATATGCGACAAAACGTTATCGTTCCAACTTGATCAACTGGGGAATGCTTCCATTTATTTTTGATGGCGACCTTCCATTTGATAAAGATGACTACATCCTTGTCAAAGACGTGAAAGATGCCATTGCCAATAAAAAAGACAGCGTAAAAGCTTACGTTGTAAACAAAGGCATGAAAGAGATGGAATTCAAACTCGGCAGATTGACGGATGATGAGAGAGAGATCATCTTGAAAGGCTGTCTGATCAACTATAATAAGAAATAGGATGAATTATAGCATATAATTACATGACGGCAAATCTAAAATCAGACTTTAGGTTTGCCGTTTTTATCTATAGTGAGGAGTGAGTTATTATGAAAAACCCAAAACACATTTTTTCCCTATGCCTGTTACTGGCAAGCCTGATCCTGACGGGATGTGCAGATTCCGCACAAAATCCAAAATCTTCCGAAGAGGCCACCACATCCGCAATTAGTACCACCTCTTCAGCAATTAACGCGTCATCCTCTGCGATGCAGTCGATGGATCCGTTATCGATAGAAGGGCAGTTAAAAACCATCGCCGAAGCAAAAGATAAGATTGTGACTTATGATCAATATATGGATAGCTATCATTACGCCGTGACGGATCTCGATCAAAACGGACGGCTGGAATTGATTATATCAACCGGAGTGAACGGAACAGGTCATATTACCAATAACTGGTACTACGAGATCAGCAAGGATGGTTCAAAATTGAAAAAATGCAAAGGAAAAACTTTTGGAAACGAAGGTCATGACATTTGTGATGACATTGATACTGTCTACATTGATCAAAAGAAACATAATTATTACTATATAGTGCATGGCATCACCCATGTGTCCGGTGCCGAAAATTATGACTCTGTCGGATTCCTGCAATTAAAAAATGGTACTCTTACCGATAATTATCTTGCGGGAAGTTCTCATATTGTTTCTAAAAAAGGGAAATTAAAAGACAGTTACTATAAACGGACAAAAAATGGAAATAAAAAAACTGCCAAACTAACGAAAAAACAGTACTCTGATATTGATTCTTTGATGAACGAAAAATATGGAAAATTGGAAAAAGAATCCGTTGCGATTCAATGGTTTTCTTATGAACAGCTAATGTCTGAGGTGTCAGAATCTCAGTTTCTGCATAAATTGCAAAAATCACAGAAAAATTTTGCAATTGGCAAAAAAGTAAAAAAATGCAAGGAGTATAACTGGTGTGATTCTCTGAAAAACCTAAAAAAAGTTGATTGGGAAGAACAACAGTATAACATGTGTCCGGAAGACTATACCATGCTGGCCAAATATTTTCCGATGTTGAAAAATGAGCAAAAGATTCATTTTCCGGATGGAACAGAACAAACGTTAGATGAATATTCGGCAGGAAAGGAAGGATTCTATCGTCAGGTACAATTGGTTGATCTGACCGGAGACGGAATCAAAGAATTAATTCTTGATGCTTCGGGATATGTTATTTTTTCTTATCAAAATGGAAAATATGAAGCATTTTTACCGCCCAGTGATGAGGGATTTAACGTTAAACCCGGTGGTTATTTTTGCTATGATATTGATAATGAAGCTGATGAGGTTTATACCGAATTTACCAGCAAATTACAGTACAAAGAGGGAAAACTGCAGGAAGTTATCGTTGCAAAGGGGGAAAGCGACTATAAAAATGATACAGATACTTACCATATCAATGGGTTGCTTGCCTCTGAGGATACCTACTGTGATTGGCGAGTTGAGGAACTGTATCCGGACAATGAGCCGTATGAGATATATAAGTATGTATTGGAGGAGAAAGAAGAGTAGGAGCGCTAAATAAATTTATATTAATTTGTCAAACGCCTATAAAAATATAATATATGGAGAATATTGATTATGAAAAACCTAAAAACCATTTTTCCCCTATGCCTGTTACTGGCAGGCTTGATTCTGACGGGATGTGCAGATTCCACACAAAATTCTAAGCCAAAGTCTTCCGAAGCGACCACCACATCTGCGGTTACTGCTACAGAATCTGCAATTAACACCACATCTTCGGCGATTCGTGAGGCATCCTCTGTGAGGAAGCCAGTGGATCCGTTATCGATAGAAGGGCAGTTAAAAACCATCGCCGAAGCAAAAGATAAGATTGTGACCCGTGGGAAATATGATGCAAACCATCATTACGCCGTGACCGATCTGGATCAAAATGGACGGCTGGAATTGATTATTGCAACTGAAATGAATGGAACGGGTCATATTACCCATAACTGGTACTACGAGATCAGCAAAGATGGTTCAAAATTGAAAAAATGCAAAGGAAAAGCCTTTGGAAAAGAAGGGCATGACATTTTAGATGCCATTAATACTGTCTATATTGATCAAAAAGAGCATAATTACTACTATAGAGTGTATGGCATAACCCATGTATCTGGCGGCGAAAATTATGAGTCACTCGGATTTCTGCAATTGAAAAATGGTACATTTACCGATAATTACCTTGCAGGAGGCTCTCATATTGTTTCTAAAAAAGGAAAATTAAAAAACAGTTACTACAAGCTAACCCAAAATGGCAATAAGAAAACCGCCAAAATAACGAAAAAGCAATACTCTGATATCGATTCTTTGATGAAAGAAAAATATGGAAAACTAAAAAAAGAATCCGTTGCGATTCAATGGTTTTCTTATCAACAGCCAATGTCTGAAGTCACAGAATCGCAGTTTCTGCATAAATTGCAAAAATCTCAGGAAAATTTTGCAATTAGCAAAAAAGTAAAACACTTTCAGGAATATAACGGGTATGATTTTCTGAAAAACCTGAAAAATATTGACTGGGAAGAACAACAGTATAATATGTGTCCGGAAGATTATACCATGCTTGCCAAATATTTACCTATGTTGAAAAATGAGCAGAAAATTCACTTTCCTGATGGAACAGAACAGACTTTGGACGAATATCTGACAGGGAAGGAAGATATTTATCGTCAGGTCCAGTTGGTTGATCTGACTGGGGACGGAATCAAAGAATTAATACTTTCTCTTGATGAATATGTTATTTTCTCCTATCAAAACGGGGACTATGCTGCATTTTTATCCAGTGAGGCGGCATTTGAACTTAAACCCGGGGGCTATTTTTGCTATGCTATTGATAATGAAGCCGATGAGGTTTATACCGAATTTACCAGCAAATTACAGTACAAAGAGGGAAAACTGCAGGAAGTTATCGTTGCAAAAGGGGAACGTGACTATAAAAATGATACAGATACTTACCATATCAATGATTTACTTGCCTCTGAAGATACCTACTGTGACTGGCAGGATGAGGAACTGCATCCGGACAATGAGCCGTATGAGGTGTATAAGTATGTACTGGAGGAGAAAGAAGAGTAGGGGAGTGAAATAAATTTATATTAAATTTGAAAAAAGTGTTGATTATATCACCTTCCTGGTATATAATATATATACTAGGAAGGTGATATAGCCCTTCTCCCATTTTATGGGATACGGAGTATAAGGAGTTTACTCCCGCTGTACTGGCAGCGATAATAACGATGCATTTACTCTAGTATGAGGATAATCTACCGTGTCAGATGAGATGTCTGATTATATGGTGGCACGCACCAGAATGAAACCAGTAATTGTAATGTTTATGAGAGAAATCTTTATATAAAATAAAGATTTCTCTTTTGCTACGATACAAACAAAGAGGCAGCCCCTCAAAGACTGCCTCTTTCTCTTATCTTATCCACTTTTATTTACATCCCTACATCGGATTTGCCACGCGGATTCCATTGACCTCCACCTCGTCACTGCATTCAATGACGATACAAGGTACACCGTCGATAATCTGCGTATTGACAAGGTCGGTTCGGTCTGGATTTACCTGAATGGTGACATTCGGAGTTCGCACTTCAAATTTGCGGAGATTGGCGATGTTATCTGCGACCAGTTTCTGATCTTCCCCGATATTTTCCGTAAATTTTTCTTCAAAAACATCGATTTTTTCTTCCGAAACTCCACACGAGGAGAGGATCTTTTTCACATCTTCTTTGTCCAGTTCGAGCGGTTCCGGATTTTCTCTGTTTTCCTCGATCATTTCATTTAAGTTTTCATGCAGATTTTTCACCATCTCGTAATCGCACGTTGTTCCGAGAGACTCCTCCACCAAAGCATGGAACGTTTCTTTTTGCTCCTTAGCAGGAATTGGAAATGTACAGCCGAGCAGATTGTAGGAAAAATCGATATCGACTTCATCCGCATTTTTAGCATAATAAAGCAGGCTGTGGATGTCTGTGTTTCGGTCATTGAAGGCAGGGAAAAGAAAACCGTTTGCCGGCGCCTGTACGATCCAGTCGCGGTCACAGTCCTCAATACTGTTATTTTCCGGATTGTAGCAGAGCCCGGCCTTGGATAATTTTACGGGACATATACTGCAAAGGATAAAATTATATACATAATCGGATGCATCTTCGTTTTCGATTCCATCCGCTGTGATTGACGGAATATCGTAAGCGGTATGGATCAGAACGATAAGATAATTTCCGGTATATTCGTACGTTTTGATCACCATATCATAGAATTCATCCAAAAGGGCGTCGTCTTGCAGACCGCTGTCTACGAGCTTCATCATAAATTTCTGTTTGCCATCGTCATTGGTTTCTTCTTCCATAGGAAATTCCATATTCATAAGATTTTTGCCAAGCGTACCGGACATCGTTTTTCGAAAAATATCCACGTATTTAAACATTTCTTCTTCGGGAAGAGAGTAAAATGCCTCTTTTAACTCGACACGCTTATTCTTTTCGCCATCTACATAGCATCCACAGATCCTTGTGATGCCATTGTCGTCTTTTTTAAATATTTTCTTTATTTCCGTAACTTCTGTTTTATTCATCTTTATTCTCCATTTCTATTATCGTTGAGTTCCTAATATTACACGAAATGATTATATCATATTTTTCAGAAATGTGGTACAATGTTTTTTAATAAACAAGAAAGAAGGTATACGTATGTCACTCAATGATACTCCCTCTGCCAATCGAATCCACATCGGATTTTTTGGCTGCCGCAATGCCGGAAAATCCAGTGTTGTCAATGCGATAACCGGGCAGGAACTGGCAGTCGTGTCAGATGTCCTCGGAACGACGACGGATCCGGTGCAAAAAGCAATGGAACTTCTTCCGTTAGGACCGGTTATGATCATTGATACTCCCGGCTTCGATGATGTCGGCGAATTGGGCGAAAAACGAATCCAAAAAACAAAACAGATCTTAAACCGAACCGATATTGCCGTCCTTGTCGTTGATGCAAAAAAGGGATTCACAGCGACAGACAATCAGCTGCTTGCATTAATTCAGGAAAAAGAACTGCCTTATCTGATTATTTATAATAAATCCGATCTTTTGGAGAAAATTCCGAAAGAAGAGGAGCATAGTATCTATATTAGTGCTTTGGAAAAAATTGGTATTCGTGAGTGTAAGGAAAAACTTGCTCATCAGATTCCGACAGAGGATATGACACTTCAGATCGTGGGAGATCTTTTGTGCCCGGGAGACCTTGCTGTGCTTGTCATTCCGATTGATTCCGCTGCGCCAAAAGGCCGTCTGATCCTGCCACAGCAGCAGGTGATACGCGATATTCTGGAGGCGGGCGCTGCCGCAGTGACGGTAAGAAATACGGAACTTGCCCGGACTTTACAAAAATTAGAAGGAAAGGTCCGCATGGTGATCACGGACAGTCAGGCATTTGAAGAGGTCGCAGCCATTGTGCCAAAAGAGATTCCATTGACTTCGTTTTCTATTTTAATGGCGCGTTTTAAAGGGTATCTGGAAACCGCTGTCAAAGGAATTCAAGCGGTAGATTCACTAAAAGACGGAGACCGCATCCTCGTTTCGGAAGGCTGTACGCATCACCGCCAGTGCGAAGATATCGGTACTGTAAAACTGCCAAACTGGCTTTTAAAATATACCGGGAAAGATCTGAAATTTGAATGGAGTTCCGGCCGGGAGTTTAAGGAAGATCTATCTCCTTATGCGATGGTCATCCATTGTGGAGGGTGCATGCTCAATGAGAGAGAAGTGAAGTATCGTATGAAATGTGCCGTTGACCAAGGCATCCCATTTACGAACTATGGAATTGCCATTGCGTATATGAAAGGGATTTTACAGCGGAGTATCGAGCCGATTCCTAATCTTCCTCAATAACGTGGATCTCAAGATAATCAAATTCGATGCCGTCGATAAAATTATCGCTGCGAAAGCGGGTTTTGTCGACGCGTTTGAATTCTTCGATATTGTGTTCCAGCCAGATTGGTTTGGAAAGATCAAATTCATAGCACACTTCTTCCAGTGCTGCAAATACTTTTTTAGTCCGGGACATCTCAGGGGAATCATTTTCCACGACCATGTCCCGGATCATTCGATTGCTTTTAAATTCTTTTGCCCATAAACGAAACATCTGTTAATTTCCTTCCTTTTTTCATTTCCGTATCCATACTTTTTACTGATTATACTTTGATTTTTCGAAAAAGTAAAGAATTATTTGACTTTACTGTCATTTTCTTATAAAATTATATTGTATGCGTAAATGGATTTTTATGCATTCAGGTAAGGAGAAAGGTTGGCGAATAAACTATGTTAGAACAAGAAGTTGACACCTCTTTGTTAAATCAGATATATATACCGGCAGATGCAGGACACGTATTCATCGATCAGGAGACCGAATTTCGACAGATGATGATGATGTACAGTTGTGCGATCAAAGAGATTAAAACCAAATTACAAGTATTAAATGATGAATTATCCATAAAAAGACAGAGAAATCCAATTGAATTTATCAAAACCCGTGTAAAACAGCCGGACAGTATTGCAAGTAAACTTCGTAGAAAAGGCTATCCCGTCACGGTACAATCGGTATTTGAAAATCTTTCGGATGTGGCAGGGGTTCGTGTCATCTGTGCTTTTATTGATGACATTTACAAAGTGGCAGACATGCTTACTGCGCAGGATGACATTGAATTGATCAAACGCAAAGATTATATTAAAAATCCGAAAATGAATGGTTACCGCAGTCTTCACTTAATCATTGAAGTTCCGGTCTTTTTCTCGGATCACAAAGAGCAGATTCGCGTGGAAGTGCAGATCCGAACGATCGCGATGGACTTCTGGGCAAGTCTGGAGCACCAGTTGAAATATAAAAAAGATATTGATGATGCGGAAAGTATTATGTATGAACTGCGCGCCTGTGCTGACGTAATCAATCGAACCGATTACCATATGCAGTCCCTGCGTGACCGTATCGTAGAAAATTTATAAAAAAACTATTAGGAGGTTGCTATGAGCATTCGAATTGATGGAAAACAGATTTCCGCACAGATAAAAGACGAATTAAAAGAAAGAGTAGAAAAAGAAAACCTTGAGGTAACCCTGGCTGTGATCCAGGTAGGAAATGATCCGGCCTCGACCGTTTATGTCGGAAACAAGAAAAAAGCATGTGAATATATCGGGATTCGTTCTCTGGCTTACGAATTGCCGGAAGAAACACCGGAAGAAGAACTTTTGCAATTGATCAAAGAGTTAAATGACCGAGACGATGTCAATGGCATTCTGGTACAGCTTCCATTGCCGGCGCATATGGATGAAGACAAAGTGATTCAGACGATTTCACCGAAAAAAGATGTCGATGGTTTCCATCCACAGAGTGTCGGTGCTCTCAGTATCGGACAGCCGGGATTTGTTTCTTGTACACCAGCTGGTGTAATTCAGTTATTGAAACGTACCGGGGTCGAAATCGATGGAAAAGAATGTGTGATCGTCGGACGAAGCAATATTGTCGGAAAACCGATGGCACTTTTGATGCTTCGTGAAAATGCAACCGTTACGGTCTGTCATTCCCATACCAAAGATCTGAAAGAAGTAACGAAACGGGCAGACATTTTGATCGTTGCGATTGGAAAACCAAAATTTATCACCAAAGAATATGTCAAAGACGGCGCTGTTGTTATTGACGTCGGAATCCACCGCGGGGCAGACGGCAAACTTTGCGGAGATGTGGATTATGATGACGTGGCTCCGATTACGCATGCCATTACTCCGGTACCTGGCGGCGTCGGTCCGATGACGATCGCCATGCTTATGAATAACTGCGTAGAAGCGAAAGGATTACAAGAATGATGCACATTTATTTTGTCTCTTTAGGTTGTGACAAAAATCTGGTTGACAGTGAAAAAATGCTGGCCCTTCTTACCAAAGAAGGCTATGAATTGACCGATGAGCCGGAACAGGCAGAGATCATCGTCGTCAATACGTGTGCGTTTATCCATGATGCCAAACAGGAGAGTATCGAAACTCTGTTAGAACTGGCAGAATACAAAAAGACAGGAAAATGTAAAGTGCTGATTGCTTCCGGATGCCTTGCGGAACGTTATCAGGATACCATTTTGGAAGAAATGCCGGAAATTGACGGCGTGATCGGAACGACTGCCTACGATGATATCGCCGTCGTTGTAAAAAAAGCACTCGGGGGCGAACATGCGGCGCTGACAAAAGAACTGGATTATCTCCCGGTTCACCTGACAGACCGCGTTACCTCCGGTATGTCGCATGTTGGCTATTTAAAGATCAGCGAAGGCTGCAACAAAAATTGTACGTATTGTATTATTCCATCCATGAGAGGCCATTACCGAAGTGTACCGATGGAAGATTTGATTGAAGAAGCCGAAAAACTTGCGGAAAAAGGAATCCGGGAATTGATTTTGGTAGCACAGGAGACTACATTATACGGTGTAGATCTCTATCATGAGAAAAAACTTCCGGAACTGCTCCGACGTTTGTCAGAGATTCGCGATATCTCCTGGATTCGAGTTTTATACTGTTATCCCGAAGAGATTACAGTCGAACTGGCACAGGAACTCCGCGAAAATCCAAAGGTATGCCATTATCTGGATCTTCCGATCCAGCACTGCAATGACGAGGTCCTGAAACGTATGGGACGCCGGACGACAAAAGCAGAATTGATAGAAAAGATAAAAATGCTCCGTAAAGAGATTCCGGATATTGCCCTGCGAACCACGCTCATCAGCGGATTTCCGGGCGAAACGAATGAACAGCATGAAGAATGTATCGAATTCGTGCGGGAGATGAAATTTGACCGCCTTGGTGTCTTTCCGTATTCGGAAGAAGAGGGCACAAAAGCAGCAGATTATCCGGAACAGATTGATATGGAAATTCGCCGCCAGTGGGCAGACGAGATCATGGAAGCCCAGCAGGAAGTGATCTTTGCTCAAAACGAAACGCTGGTCGGAAAAACTTACAAAGCGATCGTAGACGGCTATCTGCCACAGGATAATGTGTATGTTGCCCGAACGTACCGCGATACTCCGGAAATTGACGGATGTATCTTCTTTCAGGTACCGTATGAGATTGTATCCGGCACGATCGTAACTCTTTTGGTCACAGATGCAAAAGGCTACGATCTGATTGGTAAAATATGTAGTGAGGAGGATGATGAATGAATAACATACCGAACAAATTAACCATGATTCGTGTGATTTTAATTCCATTCTTTATCGTATTTATGTTATGGGACGCTGTTCCCTATGGCGAGTATATTGCCGCAGCAGTATTTATTCTCGCCTGCATTACAGATTTTTTTGACGGGTATCTAGCCAGAAAATACAACGAAACGACGACCTTTGGAAAGTTTATGGATCCGTTGGCAGACAAACTGCTTGTCTGTTCTGCCTTGATCTGTTTTGCCGCCGATCCGGAATGTGTAATGCCGGCCTGGGCAGTCATTGTTATTATCGCCCGCGAATTTATTATCAGCGGATTCCGGCTGATTGCCGTAGAAAAGGGCGTTGTAATCGCTGCCAATTATTGGGGGAAAGTAAAAACAGTGGTGCAGATGGTTATGTCCATCGTACTTATCCTTGATTTTTCTTTTTCCGGTGCAGAACTTCTGGAATGGATATTGATCTGGGCAGCGGTTGTGCTGACTGTCATTTCACTACTGGATTATATTTATAAAAACCGTGCCGTATTAAGCGATACGGAAACCAGGTAAAAGGATGGCGATATCGATGGAAACACTGGAACAATGGCTTGTCAAAGAATTGACAAAAAGAAATGCTACGATAACAACTGCAGAGTCATGTACGGGAGGTTTGATCTCCGGGCGCATTGTAAACGCCAGTGGAGCTTCCGGCGTGTTTCACCAGGCATTTGTAACCTATTCCAATGAGGCAAAAAAATCCCTTCTTGGGGTAAAAGAAGAGACATTGGATACCGTAGGTGCTGTCAGCGAAGAAACTGCCAGACAGATGGCGGTAGGGGCAGCAAAAGCCGCAAAGGCCGACGTGGCACTAAGTGCTACGGGAATTGCAGGACCGGATGGTGGAACCGACGAAAAACCGGTTGGACTGGTCTATCTCGGTTGTTATTGTATGGGAAACACTTACGTGGAACGACATGTTTTTAAGGGAGACCGCAGCGAAGTACGCAATGCAGCCGTTGAAGCCGCATTGACTCTTGCAAAAAAAGCATTGAAGGAGTGAATCCAATGAAGCATTGGTTCTCTTTAGCGTGTATTTTGCTGGTGGCATTATGTTTGTCTTCTTGTTCGATGATTCCGTTTGAGGATACGTCCGATATGGATTTGACTCAGGAAGAGATTGATTCGGTGCAGGATACGACTCCTGCCGCAATCGCAACTCCCAAAAAGCGCAATATAAAGACGATTTCGATCTATACGGTCGATACCGTTAATGAAGAACTTATGCCGATTTCTGTTCCTTTATACGATAATGAAGTAACCCCGGCATTTGTTACCGATGAGGTGATAAATAATCTGGAAGATACGATAAAAGTAACCGAACTTACGGTAGAACGACGACAGCTCTTTGTAACACTGGATTCTCACTATGCTCCGGTAAAGAATTGTTCGAAAAAATACGAGACCCTTGTGTTAGACTGTCTGGCAAACAGCCTTTTAGACAATCTTTCTTATGTAGATGATGTGATTTTCCGCTGCGACACGGGAGCCTATCATTCTGCAAACTACGATTTTGAGGAAAATGAGGTCTATCGCTCCAAATAAACGGAAAGCAGGAACGAAATATTGAAAAAATATGATGTGATCGTAGTCGGCGGCGGTGCTGCCGGCATGATGGCCGCGATTGCGGCAGCCAAAGAAGGCGCAAAGACCGCCTTACTTGAAAAGAACGAAAAACTAGGGAAAAAAATATATATTACCGGAAAAGGACGCTGCAATCTCACGAACGCCTGTGAGACAGAAGAGTTCTTTTCTGCCGTCAATACCAATGCCAAATTTATGTATAGCAGTCTCTATACATTGACAAATTTTCAAACGATAGAATTGTTTCAGGAGTGGGGGCTTTCTACAAAAGTAGAACGCGGAAATCGTGTATTTCCGGTTTCTGATAAATCTTCTGACGTCATTCAATGTCTGGGAAAAGAGTGTAAACGAAGCGGCGTTGACATTCATCTGAACACCCCATGCCAGCAGATTTTATATGACCATGAGACAGCATGCGCTGTTCGGACTGCCGATGAATTGTGGCAGGCAGACAGTATTATTCTGGCAACCGGCGGACTTTCATACCCGTCTACCGGTTCTACCGGCGATGGCATCCGGTTCGCAAAGAAATCCGGCCACCGCATCGTTTCCTGCCGCCCGGCACTGGTTCCGATGAATGTAAAAGAATCCGATGCCATGCAGATGCAGGGACTTTCTATGAAAAATGTAGAAATGTCGTTTTATGTAGAAAAAGAGAATGGAAAAACGCAGAAGATTTACCGCGATTTTGGGGAAATGATGTTTACCCATTTTGGTATCACCGGTCCGATCGTTCTTTCCGCTTCTCACGAAGTAGGAAAAAGGTTGGAAAATGACAAGATTTATGCTATACTGGATTGTAAGCCTGCGTTATCTGAAGAAAAATTAGATAAACGTCTGGTGCGGGACTTTGAAAAAAGCCCGAATACTTCTTTGAAAAACTGCCTTGGGAAACTGCTTCCGAAAAGCATGATTCCTGTCGTGTTAAAACGTACTTCGCTGAATGGCGGGGCGGCAGTAAATCAAATTACCAAAACAGAAAGACACCGCCTTGTGTCGGAGATCAAAGGGATGCGTTTTACGATTCCGTCGCTGCGTGACTGGAAGGAAGCGATCATCACCTCCGGCGGCGTATCTGTCAAAGACATTGATCCTTCTACGATGGAGAGCAAAAAAATCAAAAATTTGTATTTTGCCGGAGAAATGATCGATGTCGATGCGATGACAGGCGGCTACAATTTACAGATTGCCTGGTCCACCGGTTATCTTGCCGGAAGATCCGCAGCTGAAAAATCAAAAGAAAGAAAGGAATAAAGGAGTTATGAATATCGCTCTCGACGGCCCGGCAGGAGCAGGGAAAAGTTCAATCGCCAAATTGGTGGCAAAAAAATTATCATTTGTTTACTTGGATACCGGTGCAATGTACCGTACCATCGCACTGTATGTATTGAAAAACCAAATTGCGCCATCCGACGAAGCGGCAGTTGTCGCCAGACTGGATGACATTGAGATCACATTGTCCCACGAAAACGGAGAACAGCAGATTTTTCTGAACGGAGAAAACGTTTCGAAAGAAATCCGTAAGGAAGAGGTAGGAAAGACGGCTTCCACTGTGGCAAAATATGGAAAAGTCCGTGAAAAACTGGTTTCTCTGCAGCAAAAGATTGCTTCCGAAAATGACGTCATCATGGATGGAAGAGATATTGGAACGGTCGTACTTCCGAATGCAGAAGTTAAAATCTATCTGACCGCCAGTTCAAGAGTACGTGCGGAGCGCCGATATAAAGAATTGCAGGAAAAAGGAGAGACCTGTGATCTGGATCAGATTGAAAAAGACATCATTCTCCGTGATGAGCAGGATATGAATCGTGAAATTTCACCACTTCGTCAGGCGGACGATGCGGTTTTGGTGGATTCTTCCGATATGTCCATCGAAGAAGTGGTAAATTGTCTGATCGACATTGTTGAAAAAGCAAAATAAAAAATGTAACGCAGGAGAGATTATGAACGTATCACTTGCCAAAACAGCCGGCTTTTGTTTCGGTGTCAAGCGTGCCGTCGACATGGCATACACCGAAGCAGCAAAAGGAAAACCGGTTTATACCTTGGGACCGATCATTCACAATGAAGAGGTAGTTGCGGATCTGAAGCAGAAAGGAGTTCTTTCTCTGAGCGAAGAAGAACTTTTTTCCGGGAAATATCCCCTTGAGAATGCTACTGTCATCATTCGTTCCCACGGGATATCCAAAAAAATTTACACAAAATTAGAAAATTTGAGTGCCAATATCGTGGATTGTACCTGCCCGTTTGTAAAAAAAATTCATACAACAGTTGAAAAATATGCAGAAAAAGGGTATGATATTGTCATTATAGGCAGCAAAGCACATCCGGAGGTGCAGGGTATCCTCGGATGGTGCGAAGGGCACGGAAAAGCCCTTGAAACCGAGGAAGAAGCGCTGAATTTCACCTTAGATGATACGACAAAAAAAGTGTGTATTGTCGCCCAAACGACATTTAATTACAAAAAATTTAAAGATTTAGTTGAAATTCTTTCAAAAAAAGGTTATGATATAATTGCTGTGAATACTATATGCAATGCCACCGCTGAGAGACAAAAAGAAGCTGAGGAGTTAGCAGCTGTTTCGGATGCGATGATTGTTATAGGCGGGAAAAACAGTTCAAATTCCAGAAAGTTATTTGAAATCAGTAAAAATCAGTGTGAAAACACTTATTTTATACAGACATTAGAAGATTTGGATCTGGAGCAGATTCAATTTTCGTCAAGCCTAGGTATTACTGCAGGGGCATCCACCCCAAAAAACATTATTCAGGAGGTTCTAGAGGCATGTCAGAAGAAAGAAGTTTTGAGGAATTATTAAAAGAGGAATCATCAGTAACAATCCATAATGGTGCGATTGTAGAAGGGACAGTTATCAGCGTTAATGAGAATGAAATTATCTTGAATATCAGATATAAAGCAGATGGTATCTTGACAAAAAGCGAATACAGCAATAATCCAGATGTTGATTTGACAAAAGAAGTTAAAGTTGATGATAAGCTCACTGTAAAGGTTCTGAAAGTAAATGACGGAGAAGGTCAGGTTCTTCTTACTTACAAGAGATTACAGCAGGATAAGATGAACAAAGTGTTTGAAGAAGCGATGGAAAGCGGCGAAGTTCTGAAAGGAACCGTAACAGCAGCATTGAAAGGCGGCTTGAGTGTTTCTTATGGAGAAGGTCGTGTATTCATCCCGGCTAGTCTTGTATCCGACGTATATGAGAAAGATCTTTCTAAATATGAAGGTCAGGAGATTGAGTTTGTTCTTACTGAGGTGAATCCTCGCAAGAGAAGAATCATCGGCGACCGTAAACAACTCATCGTTACACAGAAGAAAGAGGCTCAGGAAGCACTTCTTGCTCGTATCAAAGTAGGTATGATGGTAGAAGGTACCGTAAAGAACCTTACCGATTTTGGTGCATTTATCGATCTCGGCGGAGCAGACGGTCTTCTTCACATCTCTGAAATGAGCTGGGGACGTGTAGACGATCCTAAGAAAATGTTCAAAGTTGGCGACAAAGTAGAAGTTATGATCAAAGACATTTCCGGTACAAAGATTGCCCTTACGATGAAATTGGATTCCAACAATCCATGGAAAAACGCATCTGAGAAATATGAAAAGGGACAGGTTGTTACAGGAAAAGTTGCCCGTATGACAGATTTTGGTGCGTTTGTTGAATTGGAAGAGGGAATTGATGCCCTTCTTCATGTATCCCAGATCTCCATCGATCATGTAGAAAAACCATCTGACGTATTGAGCGTTGGACAGGAAGTTACTGCAAAAATCGTTGACTTCAATGAAGAAGCAAAGAAAATCAGCTTGAGCATCAAAGCTCTTGAGATTGAAAAACAGAACGAGGATGCTGCGGAAGAAGACGCAGAATAATAAATTCGAATGAGGTTTTGAATAGGTATGCTAGATGAGTATGAAGGATTTAAAAAAGATTTTTTGCTATTATCCGGAATTGACTTAAACTCTTACAAAGAAACTCAGATGAAACGGCGGATTCTCAGTTTTATGGGAAGACATCGGTGTGAAAACTTAGTGGCGTTTTTTCAGTTGTTAAAAAGAGACCGCGAAGTATATAATGCATTTATTACATATCTTACAATAAATGTGTCCGAGTTTTATCGTAATCCGGTCCAGTGGAAAACATTGGAAAGTATTGTCATCCCGCACATTATGAAACATTCCGGATCCGGTATCCGTGTGTGGAGTGCCGCTTGCTCTACGGGAGATGAACCGTATTCTCTGGCAATGGTTCTCAGTGAGTTCTATCCATTGGAACGCATCGAGATTATCGCTACCGATATGGATAAAGAAGTGTTAGACAAGGCCAGACAGGGTTGTTATCATGAAAAGAGTTTGAAATCGCTTCCGGAAAAGTATCAAAAAAGATTTTTTGAAAAAACGGACTCCGGATATTATCAGGTGTCTGATTCTTTGAAACGATGTATTACCTTTCGAGAACATAATCTGTTAAAAGATACGTATCCCGGAAACCTTGATTTGGTTGTGTGCAGAAACGTTCTGATTTATTTTACTGAAGAGGCAAAAGATCGAATATACAAAGGCATTTCGCAATCATTAAAAAAAGATGGTGTGCTTTTTGTAGGAAGTACCGAGCAAATTATAGGTTCGGATGTTTATGGTTTGGAAACCTTTCAATCATTTTTTTATAAAAAAATTTGATGGATGCTAGAAGCCACCCTTGTTTTTAGGGTGGCTTTCTATCCGAATAAAGCTAGTTAAAGGAGAATTCAAATGGAAAAAGTTGTTATTGCATTGGATGCAATGGGCGGAGATTACGCACCGGAGCAGACAGTAAAAGGCGCTGTGGAAGCGGTCAATTCAAGTGATGAGATCCGTGTTATCCTTGTAGGAAAACAGGACATGATTGCAAAAGAACTTGAAAAATACGAATATGCCAAAGAGGACATTGAAGTAGTGCATGCCTCTGAAATCATAGATATGGGAGATGTCCCAACCGTTGCGATCAAAGATAAAAAGGATTCTTCTTTAGTTGTTGCCATGAGACTGGTGCGGGAAGGCAAAGCCGATGCACTTGTTTCTGCGGGAAGCACCGGAGCAGTATTGGTAGGCGGTCAGCTTGTCGTCGGTCGTCTGAAAGGAATCAAACGTCCTCCATTGGCTCCGTTTATCCCTACTACAAAGGGATTTTCGCTTTTGATCGACTGTGGTGCCAACGTAGATGCCAGACCGGAACATTTGGTGCAATTTGCACAGATGGGTTCCATTTACTATGAAAATGTTATGGGCAAAAAAAATCCTACGGTTGCTCTGTTAAATATCGGAACAGAAGAAGAAAAGGGAAATCAGCTTGTAAAAGATACCAAACCATTGATGAAAGAGTGTAAAAATATCAATTACATCGGCAGCGTGGAGGCGCGCGAACTGGTAAGCGGCGCAGCGGATGTCATCGTCTGCGAGGCGTTTGTCGGAAATGTCGTATTGAAATTCTTTGAGGGATTAGCACTGACATTATTTGGAAGTTTAAAAGAAGGATTGATGTCCAGTACGAGAACAAAACTTGGCGCACTTCTTGTAAAGCCGGCTTTGAAAGGACTGAAAAACCAGTTTGACACAAGCAGTCAGGGCGGTGCTCCTTTGCTCGGCTTAAAAGGACTCGTAGTAAAAGCACATGGAAATTCCAGCAGCAAAGAAATTGAAATTGCATTAAAGCAGTGCATCTCCTTTAAAAAGCAGAAAATAAACGAAAAAATCAAAGAAAGTATATGTGATTAAAATGACGAAAAATGATCTCTCAAAATTTGAGGAAAAAATCGGTTATCGGTTTCAGAAGAAAGATTTACTGCAAAATGCATTGACACACAGTTCTTATGCCAACGAAAAGCATCTGCCTTATGAGAAAAACAATGAACGTCTCGAGTTTTTAGGCGATGCGGTACTCGAACTTGTCAGCAGTGATTTTATCTTTCACGAGCAGGCGACTGCGATGGAAGGAAAAATGAGTAAATTTCGCGCAAGTCTTGTGTGTGAAAGGAGTCTGGCACAGAGTGCCAGAGAAATTGACCTTGGTTCCTATCTGTTTTTAGGAAAAGGTGAAGCGGCGACAGGCGGTGCCGGACGGGACTCCATTTTGTCCGATGCATTTGAAGCCGTAATTGGTGCTATTTATCTCGATGCCGGAATAAAAGAGGCTTCGCGGTTTATTCACCAGTATGTTCTTTCGGACATTGAACACAAAACGCTCTTTTATGACAGCAAAACCATTTTGCAGGAAATGGTACAGAGTCATGGGACCAATACGCTTTCTTACCATTTACTGGAAGAAAAGGGACCGGATCACTGCAAAGAATTTGTGATCTCCTGTTGTCTTGGTGACCGTCAGCTTGGTGTGGGAACCGGCCACAGTAAAAAACTGGCAGAGCAGGAAGCTGCCTATCAAGCAATTTTAGCATTAAGAAATGAATAAGGAATGGTATAACGGAATGTACTTAAAAAGTATTGAAGTGCATGGATTTAAATCCTTTGCCAATAAATTAGTATTTGAATTTCATAATGGAATTACCGGAATCGTCGGACCAAACGGAAGCGGTAAAAGTAATGTTGCCGATGCCGTCCGCTGGGTTCTCGGCGAGCAGAGTGCAAAACAGCTTCGTGGTGCCAGCATGCAGGATGTCATCTTTGCCGGAACCGAACTTCGCAAGCCACAGAGTTATGCCTATGTGGCACTGACGATTTCCAACGAAGACCACAAACTGAACGTTCCGTACGAGGAAGTAAAAGTGGCGCGCCGTGTCTATCGTTCCGGAGAAAGCGAATACCTGATCAATGGGGCAGCCTGCCGTTTAAAAGACATTCAGGAATTGTTCTTCGATACCGGTATCGGAAAAGAAGGATATTCCATCATCGGACAGGGACAGATTGACAAAATTCTCAGTGGTAAGCCGGAAGAGCGCCGTGAATTGTTCGACGAAGCAGCCGGAATCGTGAAATACAAAAAGCGAAAGGCCACAGCAGAAAAGAATCTGGAAGTAGAACGCCAGAATCTCGTTCGTGTCAACGATATTTTGACCGAATTGGAAAAACAAGTCGGCCCATTGGAAAAACAGTCCGAAAAAGCCCGCGAATATCTGCGTTTAAAAGAAGAATTGAAAAAATACGAGATTTCTTTATTTATTCAGGATTATGATAGTTTTAAAGAAGAACTGACAGAAACCGGAAATAACATCTCCAACGCTGAAAAGGAACTCGATGCTTTGAAGCAAAAACAGGAAAGTACGAAAGAAGAGTACGAAACCGTTGAAAATCAGATCCGTGAATTTGACGAGAACATTGAATTTAAGAAAGAGAAAAAGAACCGTGATAATGTAAATCTGGCAAATCTCGAAAGTGAGATCCGCGTAACAAAGGAAAAAATCGCTGCCTTATCACAGGGAAAAGAATTTCACGAAGAGCGCATGGCGGCAGTAAATGCCGAAATGGAAGAGGCCAGAAAAGAGAAAAAAGAATACGAAGAAAACCAGAAAGAATGGCTTACAACCCTTTCCACGATGGAAAAGCAGGAAAAAGAAAAACAGGAAAAGATAGAATCTCTGAATGCTGCGATTGACCGGATGAATCAGACCATTTCTTCCCAGAACGAGATCCTGATGTCGAATATGGAAATCAAATCCGAGATCGGGCGTGAGCAGGAAAAAGTGCAGTCAATGATGGAACAGAACTCCATCCGGAAAGCCGAATTAAATCAGCGTATTTTATCCAACAAAAGCCAGGTTTCTTCTGCCCTTGAAGAGATGCAGAAAGAAGAAAAGGCATTGGAAGAAATCCGCGAGAAATTAGATGCTGAATATATCAAGCAAAAAGAATACCAGAAGAAATCGCTTGAAACCCGCGAATTTATCAAAGGAATTGAACTTCAGATACAGGAACAGCAAAAAGAGTTTCATATGAAAACCTCGGAACTTGCGACCTTGAAAAACATCGCCGAGCGTTACGACGGCTATGGACAGAGCATCCGCCGTGTTATGGAACAAAAAGAACGAAATTCCGGAATTGTCGGCGTTGTGGCAGACATCATTCAGGTGGATAAAAAGTATGAGACAGCTGTAGAAACCGCACTCGGCGGAAGCATTCAAAATATCGTAACCGAGGATGAATCCACTGCCAAAGAAATGATTCAATTTTTGAAAAAGAACCGCTTTGGCCGTGCTACCTTTTTACCACTTACTACCGTATCTGCTTCCAGCGGCCGGATCAAAGAAGAAGTTCTTTCGGAACCCGGTGTCATCGGCAGAGTATCGGAATTGGTAGAAAAAGAATCAAAATTTGAGGGATTGATCGAATATCTGCTTGGCCGCTTTGTATTGGCTGACACGATCGACCATGCGATGGCTTTGGGAAGAAAATACAAACATTCTCTCCGCATTGTAACGCTTGAAGGAGAACTTCTCAGTCCGGGAGGTTCTATGTCCGGTGGTGCTTATAAAAATAACAGTAAACTGCTTGGCCGCCGCCGTGAAATGGAAAAACTGGAAGAAGCCATTGATAAACTGAAACAGACAATGGCAAAATCTCGTGATAAGATTGAAAAACTGCAGGAAGAAGTCGCAAAAGCCGAGAAAAAGGCGGCGGACATTTCCGTTACCAGAAAAGAACTGGAACTGCAGGAGAATACAGCAAAAATCAAATATGAACAAGCGGTTTCCATTAAAGAAAAGCAGGAAACCGAATACAATTCCATCATAAATGACAGAAAAGAACTGGAAAACCAGAAACAGGAGCTGGCGGAAACACTGGCGCAGATTGATGAAAAACTGGGATCCAGTGAAGAGCAGAATGAACAGGCGAAAAAACTGGTGGAATCTGCCACACAGAATCTGGAGCAGAACCAGCAGGCATTGGAAAAACTTCAATCCGAACTTTCCGAATTGAAACTGGAAATTGCCTCCTGCACCCAGAAAAACACGTTTGCTTCCGAAAACCTGTCACGAATCGATGCGAGAATCAAAGAACTGGAAGAAGAGTATGCCACACATACAAATAATCAGACGGATTCGGATGAGCAGGAAGAAAAGATGAAAAAACAGATTGAAGAATTCGAAAAACGCATGGTCCTCTGCCAAAAAGAAATCGAAGATCTGGAAAAAGAAGTGGAAGAAGCTTCTGCCGAAAAAGAACGTTTGATGGTTTCCCGAAAAGATTTCTTTGAACGCCGCAATGCGATGATGGAACAAATTGGAAATTTGGACAAAGAATGTTTCCGTCTGCAGTCTCGAAAGGAAAAATTGGAAGAGCAGCTTGACTCCCGCGTCAATTATATGTGGTCAGAATACGAGATCACCTATCACAACGCAAAAGAAAATGCGGAAGATACCGGCCTTACCTATACACGTATGAAAAGCCAGGTTTCCGATACAAAAAATCAGATTCGTTCTCTCGGTGATGTTAATGTCAATGCCATCGAAGATTACAAGAGCGTAAGCGAACGTTATGAAGTATTGAAAACGCAGCACGACGACCTGATTGAGTCCGAAGAAAAACTGACAAAGATCATCGCCGAATTAGATGAGGAAATGCGAAAGCAGTTCAGTGAGAAATTTCAGGAGATCAAATCTCAGTTTGACAAAGTGTTCCGTGAATTGTTTGGTGGCGGAAAAGGTACATTGGAACTGGTGGAAGATGAGGATGTGCTTACCGCAGGCATCCGTATCATCGCGCAGCCACCCGGAAAAAAATTACAGAACATGATGCAGTTATCCGGTGGTGAAAAGGCTTTGACAGCTATTGCTCTTTTGTTTGCCATTCAGAATCTGAAACCATCACCATTCTGTCTGCTTGACGAGATTGAAGCGGCGCTTGACGATTCGAATGTAAAGAGGTATGCTAAATATCTACATAAGTTAACGAAAAACACCCAGTTTATCGTTATCACCCACCGACAGGGTACGATGTCTGCCGCCGATGCGTTATATGGTATTACAATGCAGGAAAAAGGTGTTTCGACATTAGTATCCGTTAAATTGATCGAAGAGCAGTTAAAAAATGAGAATAAAAAAGGAGAACTTGCATGAGTGAAAAGAAAGGATTTTTTGGAAGACTGAAAAGTGGTCTGTCAAAGACCAGAGATTCTTTTGTATCCGGTATGAATGCCGTTTTCTCCGGTTTTTCTGAAATCGACGATGATTTTTACGAAGAATTGGAAGAACAACTCGTTATGGCCGATATCGGAATGGAAACGACGACACGAATTATCGAGGATCTTCAGGAAAAGGTAAAAGAGCAGAAGATCAAAGAAGCTTCTTTGTGCCGGGAATTGTTAAAAGATTCCATCAAAGAACAGATGCGTGTCGAGGAAGATGCTTATGATTTTGAAAATAAAAAATCCGTTGTGTTATTTATCGGCGTAAACGGTGTAGGAAAGACAACCAGTGTGGGAAAACTTTCCCATCAATTAAAAGATTCCGGTAAAAAAGTTCTTTTAGCTGCCGCGGATACGTTCCGTGCCGGAGCAATCGATCAGTTAAAAGAATGGTCCAACCGCGCCGGTGTAGAGATTATCGCCGGACAGGAAGGGGCCGATCCTGCCTCCATCGTTTATGATGCGGTTGCAGCGGCAAAAGCCAGAAAAATCGATTTACTTTTGTGTGATACTGCCGGACGCCTTCACAACAAGAAAAATCTGATGGCAGAACTTCATAAAATATATAAGATTATTGAGAATGAATATGCCGATGCCCATCTTGAAACGTTTATTGTGGTCGATGGAACAACCGGCCAAAATGCCTTGGTACAGGCCAGACAGTTTAGTGAAGTAACCGACATTACCGGCGTTATTTTAACCAAACTCGACGGAACGGCAAAAGGCGGTATCGCGATTGCTATCCAATCCGAGCTGGGAATTCCTGTCAAATATATTGGAATCGGGGAAGGAATTGAGGATTTACAAAAATTTGATGCCGATGCTTTTGTCGATGCATTATTTGAATAAAAACGGAGGACATAACAACCATGATGACATTAGATAAATTTGAAGAAGCAAGCGAACGGGTAAAGGAAGTCATCCTTCCTACGAACTTGATCTACAGTGAATATTACAGTGCCCAGACAGGTGCAAAAGTATACTTTAAGCCGGAAAATATGCAGTATACCGGTGCCTATAAAGTGCGTGGTGCGTATTACAAGATCAGCACTCTTTCGGAAGAAGAACGTGCCAAAGGACTGATCACGGCCTCTGCCGGAAACCATGCACAGGGAGTTGCTTATGCTGCAAAAATCTTTGGTGTAAAAGCTGTGATCGTTATGCCTACGACAACCCCATTGATCAAAGTAAACCGTACCAAGAGTTACGGAGCAGAAGTCGTTCTTCACGGTGATGTTTACGATGATGCCTGTGCTTATGCTATGAAACTGGCAGAAGAGAACGGCTATACTTTCGTTCACCCATTTGATGACGAAGTCGTTGCTACCGGACAGGGATCGATCGCAATGGAGATCTTTAAGGAACTTCCTACCGTTGATATCATTTTAGTACCGATCGGTGGCGGTGGACTTGCCTGTGGTGTTTCGACACTTGCAAAATTATTGAATCCAAACATTACTGTAATCGGTGTAGAACCGGCGGGTGCAAATTGTATGCAGGTTTCTCTGAAAAACGGAGAAGTCACTTCACTGCCTGGTGTAAGTACGATTGCCGACGGTACTGCCGTAAAAACACCGGGATCAAATATTTTCCCATACATTCAGAAAAACATTGATGATATCATCACCGTAGATGACCATGACTTGATCGTAAATTTTTTGGATATGATGGAAAATCACAAAATGGTCGTTGAAAATTCTGGTCTGCTTACCGTAGCGGCCTTAAAAAAATTAGATATCCGTGGCAAAAAAGTCGTTTCCATCCTGAGTGGTGGAAATATGGACGTCATTACAATCGCCTCGGTTGTTCAGCACGGATTGATCCAGCGCGGACGTGTCTTTACCGTATCCGTTGAACTTCCGGACCGACCGGGTGAACTGCTTCATGTCGCCGAAGTGATTGCCAAAGCACAGGGAAATATCATTCGTCTGGAGCATAACCAGTTTGTCAGCATCAACCGAAATGCTGCAGTAGAACTTACCATCACGATGGAAGCCTTTGGCCACGAACATAAAGAGTCCATCATCCAGGCATTGAAAGATGCCGGATATCAGCCGAAAAACCAAATGCCTACAGCGATTTATCAATAAAAGAACGGAGAAAACCATCATGAGTTACGAACAAAGTTTATTATTTACTCCAGAAGGAGTGCGGGATATCTACGGAATCGAATGTGAAAAGCGAAGAAAGATTGAAGCAGATATCCATAAAATCATGAAATCCTATGGATTTAAAGACATTCAGACGCCAACTTACGAATTTTTCGATATTTTCAACCGGGAACGTGGAACTGTTGCTTCGAAAGATATGTTTAAATTTTTCGACCAATACAATAACACACTGGTGCTTCGTCCGGACATCACGCCGTCGATCGCGCGCTGCGTTGCTAAATATTATGAACAGGAAACGATGCCGATCCGCTTGTCTTATTGTGGAAGCACCTTTATCCACCGCCGCGGATATCAGGGTAAAATGTCTGAAATTTCACAGATTGGTGCGGAATTGATGAATGACGGAAGTTCCGATGCCGATGCAGAAATGATCGCACTTACCGTAGAATGTCTGGCAAAATCCGGATTGAAAGAGTTTAAGATCGATGTCGGACACGCCGGTCTGATTCGGGGAATTTTGGAAGAAGCTCATTTTAACAAAGAGGAGATTGCAGAATACAAAAAATATGTTGCCAATAAAAATATTTTTGCCGTGGAAGAAATGATGGAATCCCAGAATATTTCTGCCAATTTGAAAGAATTTCTGATCCGCCTTCCGGATCTTTTCGGCGGAAAAGAAGTTTTGGAATATGCGAGAAAATGCGTGACACGTCAAGAAGCAATCGAAGCGCTTGACCGCTTGGACACTGTATATGACATCTTGGTAAGTTATGGTCTGGAGCAGAATATCACTTACGATTTAAGTATGCTCAGCCATTATGATTACTATACCGGCATCATTTTCAAAGCCTATACCTATGGTACCGGCGAAGCACTGGTAACCGGCGGCCGTTATGATAACTTGATTGAACAATTCGGCAAAAAAGCCTCTGCGGTCGGTTTAGCAATTGTTTTGGATCAGCTGATGAATGCTCTTGCCAGCCAGGAAGTTGACATTGAAACGGATAAATCCGGCATTCTCGTTCTGTATCGTTCTGCCAACCGTAAAGAAGCAATCCAAATGGCAAATGAAGAACGTGCCAAAGGCCATTGTGTCCTTACCATGCGGAAAAATGCAGCCACGCCGATAGAGCTCTATGAAGACTATGCAGTCCGCAATCAGATTTCCCGGATTCTTTATGTGGAAGCCGGAAAATGTACACAATTTGAATGCGAAAATACCAATTGGAGGGAAACCAAATGAAATATATAACGATTGCGCTGGCAAAGGGACGTTTGGCAAAACAGACGTTACAATTACTGGAACAGACCGGCATAACCTGTGAGGAGATGAAAGACAAAGATACCCGTAAACTTATCTTTGTCAATGAAGAATTGAAATTGAAATTCTTTCTTTCCAAAACTTCTGACGTGCCTACCTATGTAGAATACGGTGCCGCAGACATCGGTGTTGTCGGAAGTGATACCATTTTGGAAGAAGGACGCAAAATTCTGGAAGTGCTTGATCTTGGGCTTGGAAAATGCCGTATGTGCGTCGCAGGACCGGCAAGTGCCAAAGAGCTTCTGAAGACAAACCAGATCATCCGCGTGGCTTCCAAATACCCTAAAATTGCGAAAGATTATTTTTACAATAAAAAACATCAAAACGTAGAAATTGTGAAACTGAACGGATCGGTCGAATTGGCTCCGATCGTAGGACTTTCCGAAGTTATCGTAGATATCGTGGAAACCGGATCTACCCTTCGTGAAAACGGATTGGAAGTTCTTGAAGAGATCTGTCCGCTTTCCGCACGCGTCATTGTAAATGAAGCAAGTATGAAAATGCAGCGCGAACGAATCACAAAAATTGTAAAAGATTTAAAAAATACACTGACAACATCCGAAAACTAAGAAAGAAAGGTGACAGGATATGAAATGCATGAAACTGGAAGAATCTTCCATCGACAACATTTTGGAAAATCTCTTAAAACGTAGTCCAAATCAATATGATACCTATCAGGATACCGTTGCTGAGATTTTAAATGACGTAAAAGAAAACGGTGATAAGGCACTTTTTGCTTATACCGAAAAATTTGATAAAGCAGTGATCACAAAAGATACGATCAAAGTGACCGAAGAGGAGATCAAAGAAGCTTATGATCAGGTAGACGATTCCTTGATCGAAGTGATGAAAAAATCGCTGGCAAACATTCGTGATTTTCACGAAAAGCAGCTTCGCAACAGCTGGTTCGAGACAAGAGAAGACGGGGTTATTTTGGGACAGCGTGTTACAGCACTCGAAAGTGTCGGTGTCTATGTTCCGGGCGGAAAAGCAGCCTATCCATCCAGTGTATTGATGAATATAATCCCGGCTAAAGTAGCTGGCGTGAAACGTATTGTGATGACAACACCTCCGGGAAAAGATGGAAAGGTAACCCCTGTTACACTGGTAGCCGCACATCTTGCCGGTGCTACAGAAGTATACAAAGTCGGCGGTGCGCAGGCAATCGGTGCTCTTGCTTACGGAACCGAGTCCATCAAAAAAGTATGCAAGATCTGCGGTCCCGGTAACATTTTCGTTGCGCTTGCGAAAAAGGCCGTTTACGGACATGTCAGCATTGACTCTATCGCGGGACCAAGTGAGATCCTTGTGCTGGCTGACGAGACAGCAAATCCACGTTATGTGGCAGCGGATCTTTTGTCACAGGCGGAACATGACGAACTGGCATCTGCTATCCTCGTTACCACAAGCGAGAATCTTGCCAAAGAGGTAGAAAAAGAAATCGAAGGCTTTTTGCAGACATTGAGCCGTGCCGATATCATTCGTAAATCCCTGGATAATTACGGATACCTTTTGATTGCACCGGATATGAAATCCGCGATTCACACAGCCAACGAAATTGCTTCGGAACATTTGGAAATCATTACCAAAAATCCGTTTGACACCATGACGCGCATTCAGAATGCCGGTGCTATTTTCCTTGGAGAATACAGCAGTGAACCTTTGGGAGATTATTTTGCCGGACCAAACCATGTTCTTCCGACAAACGGAACCGCAAAATTCTTTTCCCCATTGAATGTAGATGACTTCATTAAAAAATCAAGCGTAATCTCTTATTCAAGAGAAGCCTTGGAGCCAATCCACAAAGATATCATCGAATTTGCTACCGCAGAACATTTAACAGCACATGCCAATTCCATCGCGGTGCGTTTTGAAGATCAGGAGTAATCGATGAATAAAAAATTATTTTTGTTTGACTTAGACGGTACATTGTCCGATTCCAGCGAAGGCATTACCAAAGCCGTTTCCTACGCATTGGAATCCTTTGGTATCGAGGTTCCGGACCGCAAAGAACTTAGTTGTTTTATCGGCCCGCCATTGCCGGAATCTTTTCAGAAATTTTATGGCTTCAGTGAAGAAGAAGCGGCACGCGCCACAGAAATTTACCGTTCCTACTATAACGTAACCGGTAAGTTTGAAAACACACCTTATCCGGGAATCCGGGAATTATTGGTGCACATGAAAAACAAAGGCATTCCGGCCATGGTTGCCACTTCGAAACCGATTGTGACCGCAACAGAGATACTGGATCACTTTGGATTTCTTCCTTATTTTGACAAAATTGAGGGAAGTGTTCCGGAAGAAGGACGCTACAAAAAGACCGAAGTGCTTTCATGGCTTTTGTCCCGGATTGATCTGCCCAAAGAACAGATTGTTATGATCGGCGATCATCCGGATGATATCAATGGTGCCAGAGAAAATGGGATTGACTGCATCGGAGTGCTGTATGGATTTGGAAAAAACGACCAGATTGAAGCTGCCGGTCCGGCTTGGACAGTCAAAACAGTGGAAGAATTGGAAAAACTCATTTTAAGTGCCTGAAAAATGCCGAAAAGAAGGAAAGTTGTAAAATGAAGTTGTGAATAAGAAATACATTCTTTTTCAACTTCAAAAATAAGAAAAAATTGAAGTTATGAAGAGAATAAAATTCTTTTCATAACTTCTTTTTTTATTCCAAAAAACAGAGAGGATGGTAATTATGAAGTCTTATAAGGAAGCAGAAAAAATATTCATTGGTGAAAGTGATATTGCCGCACTGGTATTAGTTGGATGTAAAGGTGATAAAGGTGTTGTTCCAGAAATGCTTCATTTCGTAGAAGATGGTGAGTACAGTGCTTACTTAGTAAAAGGAAATGACGTTGAAATTGGAAAGCACTACGAAAAAGTGGTTACCTTTAATTACTGGTTAAATATTTATGATGATACCAAACGAACGTTTTCAAAACATGCTAAAGAATTTAACATTTACCGTGCAGGAGATTACGGCTGTATCATTCAAATGATAGACTAAAGTCTAATCAAAAATCTTTCCTGTTTTTGTAAAAGCAAAGACAGGAAAGAAAATGAAAAGTAATGCAGGAGGTGAGAAGAATGAAGTACATTAAGTTCAAGGACAGAGTATTGATAAGCGGGATGTTAAAAGACGGTATTTCCATCCGGGATATCAGTGAACTGACTGGATACTCACAGAATACGATTTTGTATGAGATCAACGGAGCAAAGTCAAAAGATCAGTACGATCCACTCCGAAAGCAGCTATTGAAAAAGTATTCGCAGTCGCTTCGATTACGGATATTGATGCAGGAAATGGCAAAAGACGGCATTGCAAATGCGTCGATCGCAAAATTGATTCAGAATAATCGAGATCTGGTTGGTTATGAGTTTAAAAGATATGGTTCCAAAGAACACTATAATGCCTATAAAGCGCAGCTTACAATCTAAAGAAAGGAAGGATTACCATGTATAAAATATGGGAAGGCTCAAGAGGTGTACTTATTAAACAGTACCCATTGATTGATTGTGGATATGCCTCAAAAAAATCACTTCCGGTAAAACACGTTGTGGATGAGTTTGAAAGTCTGGAAGAAGCAGAGAAAAAATTAAGCAGTTACACAAACACAATAAAAGAGTTTGAGCAGCGTTTCAGTATGACGGAATACTATATTTCGGATGACGCTGAAAACATATTAAAAGTAAATGACCGCTATCAGTTCGAAAGTAAACGAGATACCTACACTCCGGAAGAATTTGAGTGTATGAAAATGGTTTTGGAGCATTTAACTTTCTACGTAAGATTAAGTTCCATCATTGCTTACGAACGGTATGGTTTTTTAAAAAAAGAAGAAAATAGCATAGTTTACGAGGATGAGAGACAAAAATATGTGATTGATCTCGGAAGCAAAATAATTGAAGAAAGGAAGACAGATTATGAATCAAATCATTTTATTAGGAAATATGACGAGAAATCCTGAAATTACAATCAATCAGGAGGGCAAAAAATTCGCGAAATACGACATCGCCGTAAATCGTTCTTTTAAAAGTGGAAATGGACCGGAAACAGACTACTTCCATTGTATCAGTTTTGGAAAGCAGGCAGATTTTTTGGAAAAATACTTTCAAAAAGGTTCACGCATTTTGATCGTCGGAAGAGCACAGAATAACAATTATACCAATAAAAACGGCGAAAAAGTGTATAGTTATCAAGTGATAACGGAAAAAGTGGAGTTTGGAGATACCAAAAGAGCCACACCTATTGAGGCAACTCCTGCCGGGGAACCCCAAGCATCAAATGTAACAGAAGACTTTACAAACATAGAAGAAATGGTGGGAAATTCAGAGATGCCATTTTCTTAATAAAAAGGCGGGGATAGTTATGATTGCGGAAGAAGAAATAATCTTGTTTTTGGAAAGTGAAGAGGATGTCAAAAAAAATCTTCAGATTGAATCTGAAAAACTGCTGGCCGAGATCAAAGAGATTGAGAGCCAGAGAGCGGAAATCGAGAAAGACATCATCGAAACGGTTCAGAGCAGTATCCGCTATGATACAGAGGGTGGAGGTTCCTCTGGAAAAAAACGCGATTTAGGAAATGTATTATCAATGACAAAAAAAATACTGGAAGAACAGATTGATTCTTTGACATACAGTTATCGACTTAATCTGGTACGGATTGAAAAGAATCACCGCTTGCGGCTGGTTCTGGCAACACTTCCGCCACTCTCGAAAGAAGTACTTATCCGGATTTACCGGAAAAAAGAAAAATGGGAGTACATAGAGCAGTGCTTAGATATTTCACATTCAAAACTAGCGAGACTGAAAAAGAAAGCCTTGCAGGATGTATGTGAGATCTATGATTCGAGCTATACCAACCGGCAGTTGGCTAAATTAAAGAATACAACTACGGTTGCAAAAAAGGAAGTGAAGATGGAAGGCAGAGAAGCCGTTCTTCCGGGACAATTAAAAATAACAGACAAAGGAGATTTTGGACTATGAAAAAAATGGGAAATAACATCATCATTGGAGTAGATCATGGATATGGGTACATCAAAAGTGCAAGTACCATCTTCAAAAGCGGAGTAGAAGAACTTCCAATCAAACCGCCTTTTATGGAAGATATTTTGGAACTGAAAAACCGGACATTTGTAGTAGGTCAGATTCGGAATGAACATCCGTCTGACAAAACAAAAACAGATGAGTATTACAACCTGACCTTGGTAAGTCTGGCAAAAGAAATGAAATGTAACGGAATGACAGAAGCCAAAAATGTGATCCTTGCCGCAGGACTTCCTTACTCGTTCTTTTCCGCACAAAAGGATCAATTCAAGGAATATTTGTTAAAAAAGAAAACATTGAACTTTTCTTATGAGGGAGAAAAGTATCACATTGAATTAAAAGATGTACATGTTTATCCGCAGGGACTGCCGGTTCTTGCAAAAGAATTGGACAAATATAAAGATAAAACAATCTCAGTGGTTGATATCGGATCCAGAACGATCGATGTCATTACATACCGGAAAGGCAGACCATTTTACAACGAATGTTTTTCACAGGACAAAAAAGGAACGCTTGACTGTATTGATCTTATCAGTAAAAACTTTCTTGCCAAATTTCAGGAAAAGATTGATGAAGAGGATATTCAATGTATTATGCAGAAAGAAAGCTGCTCTTTGAATCCGAATCAGGTGACTTTTGTAAAAGAAATCATTAAATTTTATGCAAAGGACGTATTGAAACTAATTGATTCCAAACTGAATGGAAGCATACTGATCTGCGGAGGCGGTGCTTCTGTGATCAAGAATTATGCCGGAAAATTAAGAAGCGGAATCGAGATCAACGATGATATCTTTTGTAACGCGAGAGGATTTGAAATCTTATCTGCAAACAGATTAAAATAGGAAATGGAGAACAATATGGGATATTCAAGTGGAAGTAACGTAACAGATCAACTGCATATGATTAACTTTACCGGAAGTATCATTCCTCATGCGTGGAATGATACAATCCGGACGGAAGCTGGAAAGCCATATGCGCTAGCGCAGAGAATCCTTTCTGACATAGTCTACTGGTACCGCCCGGTGGTGGATGTTGACGAACAGGGAAACGAAGTGCTGAGAAAGAAATATAAGTACGACATGATCTATTTCAGCTACCGCCAGATGGAAGATACTTATGGATGTGCCAGGTCATCCCTTCAAAGAGCATTATCACATTTAGAAAAAATAGGAGTAATAAAAAAGCACTTCCGAAAAATCAACGAAAATGGATACGTGCAAAATAATGTCCTATTCATTGAATTGATTCCGTCAGTGCTCATTGGTTTAACTTATCCGAAGACAAAGTCAAACGATTTGGACTATGAGCCAATCATAGCAAAGGATAAGAAAAATGTCAAGGAAAATCCGGAAAATTTGAAAAAAGAAAATCTTCCGGAAGAACCGAACAAGACAGAAATTGAAGAAAAGGCCGAAAATTCAGATGATTCAGAGGTGTGGTCAAAAATGAACAGACCCTATGGTCAAAAACGACCTGACCCTATGGTCAAAAATGAACAGACCCTATGGTCAAAAATGACCACACATACAGAGAATACATCAGAGAATACTAGTAATATATATAATATCTATCCATCCATCAATAATAAAAGTTTAACAGAGGACGGATCGGATGGACTGGAAGCATACACACTGCAGGAAATCGAGGAACAGCTTGATTTCGCAAAATTGTATGCTTATGCGGAGAAAAACCCGGAAAAAGTGGGAAAACAAGACGTGGATTCCCTGTTGTACATACTTTACGACCTGTTCAACACCAGAAAGCCGATTAAGGTTGCCGGCGAAGAAAAGCCAAGCCAGGTAGTGATCAGCAAAATATCAAAGTTGAGCTGGAAACATTTGTGCTACGCAATCTGTCAGTACAAGAGCCAGAAAACAAGAATTAAGCACCAGACGGCATATATGGTCACGGTGTTGTATAAAGCCTTGGAGCAGATGCACAATGATCAACTAAACCAGCTTTCGCTGGAAACTGCTGACGGAAGTGAATCAAAACCGGTGCAGAAAAAGCCGTCAAAGAACAACTTTCACAATTTCCCGGAACGTGATTACACGAGGGAACAAACGAAAGATTTGGAGAGAATATTGCGAGGATATGCAAAGGAGTGAAACATCATGATCAAACGAATATCGGTCCGGTTTAACACGGACTTCAAAGAAGATAAAGAATTGCTGGAAACCCTGGAAAAAAAGCGAAATCAAAACGGCTACATCAAGATGGCATTAAAAAATTTTGCATCCGGAACCAATCTTGATCCGTTTCTGGCAGAAAGCATTGCGGACATTGTCCGGGAAACCCTAAAGACAGAACTGCAGGGCAAAATGAAAGAAATGATTGAAACAACAATCGAAGAATGTCTGGGTGATGCATCCCAGTTTCTGCAGAGAGAAAAAACGGATCTCAATGAGGAACGTGAAGATTTTCCGGAAGAAACGGAGACAGAGGAAGAAGCGTTTTTGGAAGAGGAACCGGAAATGGATCCGGCAGATAAGATAGACATGGATCTTCTTGCCGATATGATGTTGTAGCATAAATTTGACATTTTCTGAAAAGTATGTCAAAATGACATACAAATGGCATACAAAGTATGTCAAAATGGCATACTTTTGGCATACTCAGTGAGGAAAATGAAAAGAAACAATAAAAAAGACATAGAAAAGTATGTCAAAATGACATACGAATGGCATACAAAGTATGTCAAAATGACATACGAATGGCATACAAAGTATGTCAAAATAGCATACTTTTGACATACTCAAAGGGGGTAAAAAAATGAATATTACAGATAAATATAACATGACACAGGAAGAAAATATATTTTATGCTAAAAGAAATTTGGTGGACAGTATCTGGAAAGAAGCCATGCTGGAAGGTGTACCTTTCACGTTTCCGGAAACCCAGACGATTGTGGAAGGAATGAAACTGGATGGCAAAAAAGAAGATGACATTGTAAAGGTGCGTAACTTGAAACATTCCTGGGAGTTTCTTTTTGATTCTATCGATTATCCACTTGATTTTCGATATATTAAGCAGATGAATCATGAAGTAGGAAAAGAAGGAATTGTTTTAAATGCCGGAATGCTCCGCAATTCAGAAGTTTCTATCGGTGGTACGGAATGGAAACCGGCAATTCCGGATGAGGAGATTGTACAGGGAGAAATCAAAGAGATTTTATCCCACTATTGTGTGACAGATAAATCCATTACGTTGATGCTTTATCTCATGCGAAGCCAGTTGTTCACAGACGGCAATAAAAGAACGGCTCAGTTATGTGCCAATCAGATAATGATACAGAACGGAAAGGGCATTATTGCCATACCGGTAAAGGAACTGCAGACATTCACAGGACTTTTGGTAGAATACTATCAGACCAATCGAATGTCAGACATCAAAAAATTTGTATATGAGAAATGTATTGACGGACTCGTGATCGATCGGGAAATGATTGTTCAGGAAGAAATGTCAACCTATGATTTTATTAAACGTTCGAGGGAAATCCGATCAGAAAAGAATAAATCAAAAACGAGGTAAATGAGGGGAGGAATCCATTATGTTAAAGAAAAGAATTTCTATGCTGCTTGTAGCAGTAATGATAATAACAGGCATACCATGTATGCCGAAAGCAGAAGTATCTGCAGCTTCAAAGGACACGTATACAATTGATGTCAATGACTCTTCTTATGATCCAAGAGGAACCGGAAGAGTTACGATGGCAAAGGATCAGGGAAGTTATGGAATCTGTTATGCGTATGCGTTAGCCTCTGCCGTAGAAACGTCTCTGATCAAAACCGGCCAGGCAGACAGTTCAGTGGATATTTCAGATATGCAGATTGCGTATACTTGTTCCTGTACAAATCTGCAGTGTAGTCCGTATAAAAATAGCAACCGACATACATATTATCAGATATTATCTGATATGAACGGTGGAATGGAAGAGACAAGTTATTATAGAGCACATCGTCTTGGGTTTGTAAATGAAACAGATATGCCTATTACCTTACTTGCAGACAACAGTACATTTGATACGTGGTATAATCTGGCCAATAACTATAAATACAAAATCAAAAGAGCATATGAAGTCCCTGCAGGAGATATTCAGGGAGTGAAAGAAATTATAAGTAAGTGTGGATCGGTTGTCACCAGTTATCTTACAAGTGACTACTTGTATAATACAACTTTGCCGGTTTATTCTTACAACAACGTATCGGATACATTAAAAGACAGTCATGCCATCCAGATCGTAGGTTGGGATGATAATTATTCAAAAGATAATTTTCTAATAAAACCAAGCAAAAATGGAGCATGGCTTTGTAAAAACTCATGGGGATCTTATTGGTCAAAAGATGGATATTTTTGGATGTCGTATGAATCTCTGACACAAAAGTTTTGGGGATTGACGGTAATAGCAGATGCGAACTATGATTATTATGTTAATAAAGAATATAATATCATGGTCGGTGACAGTATCGATGTAAAGAAAGATCTTGCAGGTTATGTTGATGACGATGAAGAAGTTCGATATGTATATGGGAAAGATAATTATACAGAAAAAGATGGTGTTTTTACGGCAACGGAATCAACGGAATCAAGTATAGTTGGATATTCAAAAATATTTGCGTATGTCGGAATAAATCAGGTAGGGGAGATCAAAACAGTAATCAAACCTACTCCAACCCCAACCCCAACACCGACGGTACAGCCAACGGAAGAACCAACACCAGTACCTACTATGCAGCCAACAAAAGCGCCAACTGTGCAGCAAAGCAGCCAATCTGTGATGAAACCATATATTGCATCATCCAAACCGAGTAATTCATCTGGATTTTCCGTTCCAAAAACAGAATATAATTCTTCGTTGAGAAATGTTGATTACAAAGCGGTTAGCGGAAGTACTTCACAATTTAAGTACAGAACAGACAGTGAGGGAAATGCTACCATTGTAAAAGGGAAAAATGTTAAAAAGATTACAATTCCCAATGCCATTAAGATAGATGGAATCAGTTATACGGTCAGAAAGATAGATGGGAAAGCATTTTCTAACTTAAAAAAGCTGCAGACAGTAACAATTCAGGCGGCTAACGTGAAAAAGCTTTCCAAGAATACATTTTTTAAATGTAAAAAGTTGAAAAATGTGACGATAACATCCGTAAATCTGAGCAATGTTTCGGCAGGAACAATTAACAAATGTTCGAAAGTGAAAGTTAAGGTAGTTGGCAGGAGCAGTAAAGCACAGAGTAAAACAGCCGCTGCGTTTAAAGCAGCAGGAATTAAATTTTCGTATCAGCGTAAGTAACTTATACAACAAGGCTAACGGTTGGAACCGTTAGCCTTGTCCATAAGATTAAAGGATTGTCAATATAAAGTTCAAAGCGATTGCTATGTAACAGAATATATCATTGTGAAAAAGCAATCCCACGAATTCAAAAATGATCGCTAAGATTTCAACCGCTTTTTCAAAATTTTCGTTTCTTAAAATCATAGTTGTTCCTCCTTTCTATGTCGATCCAAGTTAACGTGTCAAAGATAGTATGACTATTATTTTGCGTGAAAAGATTCAAAGGTGTTTTGAGGTGAACTGCAGGCTCATTTTTATATTCTCTGTTTGGAATTGATTTACTTGAAAAATGTAAACAGAAGTCAGCAACACAGATACAAACTGAAAAATCAATAGATAAAATATAAATGGGAAAACAGGATTTCATCGAACCAAATCGAAAAAAAGTGATACTAAGTGACACTAAATGACACTTGATGACACTTTTGAGATGTGTTACACTATAATCGGTAGAAGTGTAGGAACTTAATGCAGTTGATCCCAAAGACGGATTTTTCTGCGGTTTGAGAGCGAAAAGCTCTTTTTTTAATGCGAATGATCAAAGGATTGGATGGGATGAGACAAGCAGAAAGTTTCCCAAAGCGGCAGACGAAAAAAAGTGACACTAAATGACACTTGATGACACTTTCGAAGTGTGTTACACTATAATTGGTAGAAATGTAAGAAATTCTGCCACTTTCTTTTTCAAAACTTTATATAGAAAGCATCGAAAGAGCCTTTTAGGGCTCTTTTTTGATGCGAAAATTCACGAGGCTTCTCCTAATTTAAGAGAGGTCTCGTTTTATCATAGAGTAACTGTAAACCAAGCAACATAATAAAGGAGTTAAACATGAAAGCATTAAAAACGATCACGTGCGTATTAACGTTTGCATTACTGTTAATACTCGCACCGACACAAGCAAAGGCAGTTTCCAACAACGTTTCTGCGACAGAAGGAACGTTTACCGTTCATCAGTTTATTGATGGGAAGGAATCGGGTTCTTTAACAATCCGTGCCAAAGGGTTTGACAAGACGCAGACCACGTCTTGCCGTTTTGGAAACATTCAATGGGATGTGTATACAAGTTCCGGCACGTGCAAAGGCGCATCCGCTGTAGTAGGTTTGAACTATACGTACAAAGGATCCTCAGATTCTTCGCGATATCCGGTTGTTGGATGTCATGTAGGATTGACCAAACCGGGAGGAGTTGTGTTTGAAAAAGCAACAGTAAATGGAAATGGTGGATCCGGTGCCATTACCGTGATGAAAGACGGACCGGCACCATCCGGACAGACGTTGGATGCAGCTACAGAATTAAATTCTGCGCAAAATGAAAATTGGAATTATTTCGATGCACAGTCGGTATGGTTTGGTGTACGTATGAACTATGTAGAGTACACGATGAATCATCATGCAGATATCAATGTATATTTCCGTACTCCACATGCAACGGTTACTTATACAAAAGGCGATGCCAATGCAAGTGGAGCAGATGTTCAGAAAGTATATGATTGCTGCGGTTTGTTTCCTGTGCCAAGTGAGATTGGTATGGGTAAAACAATAAAAGCCTCGTTTGATGGAAATACCCAGAACGTAGATGCTCCGTTCAATGTATGGGAAATCCCCGGCTTTTTGTTTATTCAGACACAAGGGTCTAATCTTGCCTTTAATGCCGGAGTAGGAGAAATGCGGCAGTTCTTAAATATGCAGTCCTGTTTCGATCATTATGGATTAGATTTCAAAACCAATCCATCTCTTACGTGTAAAGCGCACTGGTATCCGGCAAATGTGACGGTACCCAAAGCTCCAACGGCCGAAAAGTATATGGTAACAGTTGCAAATGAAAACGCAACGATCGATACGGCCATGAAAGCAAAATCTTTTAATGGCTGGAATGTAAATGGAAGCCTCTATCAGCCGGGCGAAGTGGTAGCTGCCGATGCGAATTTTTCTGCAGCATCTACCTGGAACAATCCAACGTATACCGTGCCAAAAGCACCAAAGGCACCAAGTTATAAGGTAACGGTAACCAGTGATGATACCCAGTTAAATCAGCTGACATTGGAGAAAACGTTCTCCTGCTGGAAAGACAGCGACGGAAACTCCTATCAGCCGGGAGATGTTATCACATTGACAAAAGATATGACATTGACAGCCGACTGGAAGAATCCTACACTGGATATCACTTCATTAACAGAACCTAAAAAGGAAAATTACACTTTTCAAGGTTGGAAAGTTGGAGATTCCTATTTGAATCAGGAGACTATCGGTCAAACATACCCATTGATGGAGATTACAAAAGACACCACAATTACAGCAGAGTGGAAACAAATACCACCTTCTGTTACCAACGATCTTTCCAAGATCATTGACCTGATCAACAAGTCTACGCTTTCCGAGGAAGAAAAGGCGGCCTTGATCGCACGTCTGACATCCAACTCTTTGACGGATGCGGACAAGACGTACATTGAAAAATTGCTGGAAAGCAATACTACGTTGACAAAGACGGATAAAGAAGAGATCATCCAGGCAATCAAAGAGGTAAATGCTTCCGGTCTTACCGAAGATCAGCAGAAAGCCATTTTGGAAGCCTTAAACAGCGGAAGTTCAGCCATCTTTAAGTATGGTAACGTATCTTATAAGATTACAAAAAATCCGGACGGAACCATTTCTGTATCCATTTCGGATCTGAATGGTGTGACAGATGTAGTCATTCCAAATGAGATCTATCTCAATGGGAAAGCCTATCCAATCACATCCATCGGAGACAGTGCGTTTAAGAACAATAAGACGATCCGCACAGTTACTATCCCGGGAAATGTAACGACCATTGGAAACAGTGCTTTTGAAGGCTGTAGTAAACTGACAAAAGTCAGCCTTGCTCCAAAAGGACTTGTAACTATCGGAAACAAAGCATTCAAAGACTGTGTTAATCTGACATCCTTTACCTGTCCAAGTACGCTGCAGAGTATTGGAGTCAGTGCGTTTGAGAACTGTACCAAACTGGCAGCGATCAAATTCAATGATGGACTTCTTGTAATCAAGAAGAGAGCTTTCTTTAATGCCGGACTGAAAAATGTTACTCTTCCAAAAACACTCTTAAAGATTGAAATGAGTGCCTTTGAAAAATGTAAGAAGATGACACGCGTTGTATTTGCATCGGATATTAAGATGGCCACTGTCGGTTATCGTATTTTTGCAAATGACTCTGCGTTGAAAAAGATTGAACTTCCGAAAAACCTTCGAAGTGTACCGAAGTACATGTTCTACCATTGTACAAGTCTTACTCAGGTAAGCGGCGGCGAGCGCGTGACCAGTATCGGTACCAGTGCATTTGAAGGATGTAAAAAACTTCCGAAGATCACTTTGAGAACCAAAGTACAGAAAATTGCGAAAAAAGCATTTTTTAACTGCAGCAAATTAAAACGTGTCAATATCAAGAGTAGTGCACTGACCAAGATTGAAGGAAAAGCCTTCAAAAAATGCCATAAGAAGATTAAATTTGATGTTCCAAGAAAGAAGATCAAAGCCTACAAAAAACTTCTGAAAGGCAAGTTTTAATGTTTCAAAATAAGTAAAGTATCAAAAAGAGAGGTTGGCCAGACTTTGATCTGACCGGCCTCTTTTCGTTGGAAGGAGAAAGTCAACATGAAACAAAAAATAAGAAACATAGTGGCAGTAGCAGGAAGCCTTCTTTACTGCAATCTGCTGATTCCCTGTGCTGTATATGCCGGCAACAAGGAAGACAAGATTGTAAAAGATCTTGATTCTAAAATGTCCTTTATGGTTGATTTGGTAATTACGTTAATTCAAGGAGGCGGTGCCATTGTTTTTGGATTAGGATGTGTGAGTTTATTCTCGGCAATTTCCAGCCGCAATTCTACGGAATTAACAGAAGGAATCTTAAAAACTGCCAGTGGTTTGGGAATGTTTCTCGTTCCCTTAATTGTAAAACTCTACACCTAGGATAAGAAAGGACGTTCTGCTTATGGTAATCCATGCATTAAGTATATTTGATACGATCAGCAATCTGGGAGACTTCTTTAGCGGGGAAGCTTTCTTTGAAAGCGCCGGTTATATCTGGAATGCCTTATTGAAGGTGGCAAATTCTCTTTTGACGGCCAACATTACCAGAGATGAGTATGTAGAAATCTGGCAGAAAGTAAAGTCATTGTATACAACATTCAATGCACTTTCAAGTACACTTCTTGTGTTGTTTTTTGTGTATGGATACTGCAGAGAGAGTGTTGATCTGAAGAGTAACATGACGTTTATTACTTTAATCAAAATGATGTTTCGATTGGTTGTAGTGGCAAATGTCATGAGCCTTGCCCTTACTATGATGCCAAAACTATTCCGGTGTGCCAGACTTTTTGCAGAAGTGATCAGTGGAGATAAGGATTATGGCTTTTTCTTTGACGGGGCAAAGATTTACGAAGATATATCCTCGGGGAACAATGGAGTAATGCTGTGTTTTATTACATCCATTGTGTTTTTCTTTTTCACACTTGCCTGTGCTTTTTTCCTGATACAGCCAATCCTGCTCCGCACAATGAAAGTGTATATGTTAGCACCTTTTTGCGGAATTGCACTCTCCACAATAGCGGCAGGCGGTCAGGTATCTCAGACAGGCTATGCTTATGTCAGAAGTTTTCTGGGAACGGTATTTTCTGCTGCTTTAATTGCAGTGGTGTTGTCACTCAGCAGCAATTTCATACAAACGATTTCCATAAAGTCAGAAGAGGCTATTGTACGTATGTTGGTTTACTGCTTGAAAATGTCAACAATTTCAGCCAGTGTAAAAACGGTAGACAGTCTCATGCAAAAAGCATTTAATCTGTAAAGGAAGGTGGAGAAATGAATCGAAATATCAACGAAGACGTGGCCGGATACAAAAATGAATTTTGGAAAGGTCTGACCTTTCGGGAATGTTTTTTTGGAGCTGTTGCAATCGTGGTCGGCTGCGGCATCATTTTAGTTTTAACATTAAAATTTAAAATGATATTGAATCTTGCGGTTACTCTGACTATGCCGGTAATTGCAGTAATCGGAATGTGCGGCTTTTATAAAAAAAATGGAATGACCTTTTTTCAGCTTGTAAGAAGGAAGATTTCATTATGGAGACAGAAGCCGCTTGTCTATAAAAGTGTTTCAGAAATAAACAGGAATACGCAGTCCGGAAGCGACTGGCTTGCGGAACTGATTTTTAAACATATTGGAAAGGATGAGAAAAATGATTAACGAGACATATGATTTTTCAATGAATAACAAATTAGGAAAGCGCCTGCAGATGTATGCGTCAAAACTGAAAGAACTGGAAACAAAACAAAAAGAAAAAAAGAAATCAGAGGAAGGAGAAAAGTGATATGATGGATTATTCAGAATTTATGGAATATGTGGAGGATAATATTCTCAAATATCTGCCTCCGGAATATGAAAACGCAGATGTCGAATTGACAAAAACACTTAAAAATAACAATGTCATTTTGGATACACTGCGTGTTCATAGAGAAGAAGAGACGGCCTCACCGCAGATCTATCTTAACCGGGCCTATGAGAGTTACCGCGAGGGACAGAGTATAGACCGTATTATGGTCTCCTGTGCGGAAACAATCAGCAGTGCTAAAATCGAACCGGAGTATTTGGATGTCGTATCTCATATTTCAGAATTTGAAACGGTAAAAGACCAGATCATTCCACGTGTATGTAATGCTGCCGATAATACCGAGTTTTTATCTTCCAGACCTCACCGTCTCGAAAATGATCTGGCTGTGTATTATGCAGTCAGAGTATATACAAGCGGAGATGGTGTCGGCACCATTACAATTACAAATCAGCTCATGAAGAGCATGGGTGTGACAGCAAAAGATCTCGATGATGCAGCACTTAATAACATAAGCCAAGAGGCCTATATACGTACAGGCGCATCCATGATGCTGGATATGATGGTGGGGGATTTCAGCCGTGATTTTGGTGTAAGTGAAGCCGAAGCCAGAAAAATGCTGGAAGCCCAGATGCCGGTTGATGACGGTATGTGGATTGTTACCAACCGGGAAAAAATCAACGGTGCTGCTGTGATCATGTCGCCAACGGTCAGAGAACAGATTGGTGAAGTGGTTGGTGGAGATTATTATGTTCTTCCTTCCTCGATCCATGAGATCATTATTGTTCCTAAAGACCAGTATGATAGTATCCGGGAATTAACGGACATGGTAAAGCAGGTGAATCAAACTTGTGTAAATTCAGATGAAGTGCTGAGTGACAATGTCTATGAGTATCAGATCAGAGAGAAAACATTGAAACTAGCCACAGATCAGACTTTAGATTTAGAAAAAGAACTGAGTAAGAAGCAGGATCAAACAAAACGTTTGTAATATAAATGAAAAAGCGGCCGGGATAACCGGCTGCTTTTTAGAAAGGAGCCGGTTATGAAAGAAAAAGAGTATATTGAAGAATTAAAAGATAAATATGGGATTACAGAATTTGGTCTTCCTAAGGAATTAGAGGGAGAAGAACCGGATGAAGTACAGGAAATCTTTTTGAGTGAGGGGGATTTGTATGACAAAAATGAATAAAATGCGCGAGCAGCTTGCACAGGAATTTATCAAAGCATTGTCAGAAAATACGCTGCCATGGGAACGTGGATGGAACGTTTACCGGAATCATAATGTAGTAACCTCAAAGCCATACCGCGGAGTCAATACCTTTTGGCTGTCTATGGTTGCAGATATCCAAGGGTATGAGGATCCCAGATGGTGTACTTTTAAGCAGGCAAAAGATAAGGGATGGCATGTAAAAAAAGGAGAAAAGGGAACAAGTGTTGAATTTTGGTCGCTTTATGACAAGGAAATGAAACGGAATATTACCCAGAAAGAGGCTGCTTCCCTTCGCAACCGTTTAGGGAAAGAAGAATTTGAAGAACGTGTCCGGCTGGTATCTAAAACGTACATTGTTTTCAATGGAGAGCAGATAGAAGGAATCCCGCCTTTTGAAAAGAAGGAACCTGTTTTTGATGAAAAGGAAGCGGTAAAATTTCGAGATCAGGTTATTCGTGAGTTCTCCCTTGGCTTTTTTGAAGGCGGTAATCGCGCTTTTTACCGCCCATCCGATGATTCTGTTACTATGCCTGCAGTAAGAGATTTTAAAAATGAATATACCTATCTGTCCACTTTTTTACATGAAGTCAGCCATTCTACCGGTCACAGCAAGCGCCTTAACCGTGATATGTCCGGAGGATTTGGAACCCCTGATTATGCAAAAGAAGAGTTACGTGCAGAGATCTCTTCTGCTTTTACGTCACAAATGTTAGGAATCCGTTTGGAACATACCGAAGAATCTTTGAACAATCACAAAGCATATATACAGAATTGGATGCAGGTGATTGAAAATGATCCGAATGAATTGTTTCGAGCAATCAAAGATGCAGAAGGAATTTCGGATTATATTATTGAGACGGCCAAACTGGAATCGTACGTACAGCAGTTAGAAGAACCGCTGGAACAGAAGAGGGAAGACAGCCTGACTATTTTTCAGGTTAAGAAAGAACTGGAAAACGAATATCTTTTTCAATCCATGGAGCGTTTGGAAAAGCAGGGAAAAACAGAGACCATTCGGATGGAAAATTATAATATTGTCTATGAAGAACCGTATTCTTTTTCCCCAGGATCGATGGAAGAACAACTCGAAGAAATCTTTGCCTGGTTCAATCAATCCCATCCGGAAGAATACAAAGGTCATTCGTTGAGTGTTGGAGATGTAGTTGCCTTGCAGCAGAACGGACAGACACGGTACTTTTTTGTAGACCGGGTCGGATTTATAGAATTGAAGGACTTTGAAAAAGTTGTTTCCAAAGAAATCGATTATCCTACAATTCGAACTGTTGGGGAAATGGAAAGCAGAAATAATATTCCGGAAGACGAACGGCTGACAACGTGGTTTGGTGACTATTTAGATTATGAGAGAAAACCCGGGGTAACAAACGAACAAATACAGCAGAAGTACAATGAAATTGTAAAGTATAGCCGACCTCTTCTTTCTACTTCCGAAGCAGCTACGGTACGTTTGATAACAAAAGGACGGCATACGGAGAAAGCCGATGGATTTGACCCTGTTTTTGCGAAAGTGGCCAATCTTTTAAACGACTATATGGCACAGGGAGCCGGCATGGAAGAAATATTGTCGGATAAAATTTCAGAGATCGATCAGAAAGCGGGGGTTAAAGATATTCGCTATACCAAAAATCTGATCTGCAGCATTGTTGCCATTGACCACGAATCTTATGAAGAATACATGAACATGGATCATCATACAGAAAAATCAAAAAACGATTTAGAAAGTATGAAACAGAGGGAAACGGTTAGGAAAGTGAGGGCAAGATAATGAAAGAACCGACACAGGAGATCTCTGAGTATGAGACATTGAAGCAAATCTTAAATGACAATGATACCGCGGTTTTATATCATATAGAAATTGTGCTTTCTCCGAAAGAAGGTGGCAGAGCTGGATAATGAATTGAAAGAAGTAAGTATCCGGATCAAACTTGTGGAAGGCGGTATGTTTGGAAATGTGCAGATCAATGAACCGCAGGACGCGATACTGGCCATGAAAAATCTCTTAAGTGATCTGGACCGGGAGTATGTCATGGTTCTTAACCTGAACACCCGGGGGATCCCGCTGAATTATAATCTGGTGTCCATTGGTTCCCTTCGGAGCAGTACGATGTCTGTCAGTAACGTGTTTAAAAGTGCCATATTAGCAAATGCTTCGAGTGTTCTTGTCATGCATAATCATCCGTCCGGGGTGGTGTATCCGAGCATACAGGATGATCTGGCGACCAAACGGATGATTGCGGCAGGCGCGTTGATGGAAATCCCGGTTATGGATCATATCATTGTCGGAAACGAATCTGAGAAGTATTTCAGTTACCGGGAGATGAGAAATGAAATGTTTCCCTTAAATAACGAAGTAAATAAAGTATGGGATACTTTGGTTCCCATGATTCAAGAGCAGGAGGTAAGAAAGAATGTTAGGACGAGGTAAGGTTTCCATTCCTTTGACAGGTAAAATTGTAAAGGTACCGGATAGTGTGCAGGCATCCATCCCGATTCAGCGTATTTCCGAAGAGGGGATTTTTGAACTGGAAAACCGGCCAGGCATCCATCAGTATGACAGAGCCTACTTTATTCAGGATATTAACTATTTTATCCAGGATGAAGAAGAGAAAGAGTTTACGGATCAAAAATACCAGATGGTTTTAAACAGTCTTAATCTGTCGTTTAAAATTATAGTAAGCAATCAATATGTGGGAAATCAGGATTTCTTTTCCGACATTCAAAGACGAGATCTGAATGACCGGATCCATGAACTGGGAGAGGAATACCGGGAACTTGTTAAACAGCGGATTGAAAACGGCCGAAACGGTTTGAATCAGTCTAAAATTTTGATCTTAACATGCACGGAACCGGATTTTGTTAGTGCAAAGCGTTTTTTTGAGACGTTGGAAGGGACACTGCAGCTTGCCTTTAAAAAAATGGGAAGCGGACTGATCCCAATGAATGCGGCGGAACGTCTGCGCGCCCTGCATAGTTTTTACCGGTTAGGACAGGAGAAAAAGTTTTCATTTGACTGGGAAGAGTATCTGAAACTTCGGAGAGATTGGAGAAATGACATTGTGAATACGTTTATCCGGGAAAGAAAGGATTATCTGGAATTGGATGGAAAACGTGTTGCCATGACACTGTTAGTAAGCAGATATCCGGCCAGCATCCGTGATGATTTTGTTCGAGAGGTTACGAACGTGCCATTTCCACTGATTTATACGATCGATTGTGAACCTCTTTCGGAAAAACAGGCGGAAAATCTTATATACGACAAGTACATGGCGAATCAGAACAGTATGAATACAGAGCAGCAGACACAGATGAATCGAGGATATTTTTCAAGTAACGTTTCCCTTGCAAAGAGGCTTAAAAACGAAAAAATGGAAGCTTTGCTTACCGATCTTCAAACCCAGAACGAAAAACTGTATATGGTAGGAATGACATTTGTGATCCAAGGCAAGGATAGAGATGAATTGGAACAAAGAAAGAATCGGTTGATCCATCTGTGTGATGGGTATAACCTGACGGTCGAACCACATTCCAATCAACAGCTGGATGCTTTGAATACAACACTTCCCACCGGAGCAAGGTTTGTCAACACGATGCGTTCTTTAAATACTCCAAGTTTGTCGATCTTTACACCGTTCAATGTTCAGGAAGTGAACATGCCGGACGGATACTGCTATGGAGTTAATCCTTTGTCAAGGAACATGATTCTTGGAAACCGCAAAAAACTTCCCAACTCAAACGGAATGGTGTTTGGAGATTCCGGCAGCGGAAAATCCATGAATGAAAAGTTTGAGATGGGGCAGGTTCTTGCCTTTAGTGACGATGATATCATTATCGTGGATCCTATGGCAGAATATCGTGATATCTGCCAACTTTGGCAGGGAGAATATATTAACCTGTCAAAGTCAAAAGACAATGTCTGTTTTATGAACCCATTTCATGTCCCGGATGAAATCCCGGATCGAATGAAATTTCTAGAGGAAAAAGAAGAGTTTGCGTACGCAATCTGTGAGCAGGCATTGAAAGAAATCGGTGCATTAAACAATAAACATGTACTTATTATCGGACAGGCAGTAAAAAAAATGTACAATGACTATTTCATTACCTTGGAAAAGAAAAAAACAAATACCGGAAAAGATGCGGTTCCAATGCCAACGCTTCGAGTGCTTCGAAACACGATTAAAGAAATCGGAGCGGAAAAGGAAGCGGCCAAGGAACTGGTGGAACAACTGGAAGTATTTACAGACGGAGCTTTAAATATTTTCAGCCATGAACAATCCACATCCGGGAATAATCGTTTGACGGTATATGGTCTGTCTGATCTTGGAAAGCGAATGCGGCCGATGGCTATGCTTATCATGCTGGAGAGCATTACCTCAAAAATCAAGTACAATCAGTCGATTAAAAAGACTACCTGGGTCTATATTGATGAAGTACATGAATTGTGGAGAGAAGAATATTCTCTGCTCGCATTGCAGCGTATGTGGGCTGAGGTGCGTAAGCAGGGCGGTATCTGCACCGGTATTACACAAAACCTTTCTGCAGCTATGGATTTTACTGCCGTAGAAACAATGATCAGCAACTCCAAATTTAAAGTCCTTCTGAATCAGGGATCTTGTGACAGAGATCGTGTCATGGATCTGTTTAAGCTGTCAGAAACACAAATGAAATATATTGATGGTGCAGACCCGGGAAACGGACTGGTCTTTTTTGATACTAAGATCGTGCCGTTTGACAATAAGATCCCGAAAGATAATGTCCTGTATCGGATGTTTAACACCAATCTGCATGAGATAGCAGAACAGGAAAAGGAGAAAACGGAGAATGGCTGATCTGAAAGATACGTACGGATTTACAGTAGAACAAAAGAAAGCACTTTCCCATCTGACAAAAAAACAGATGGAAAAGTTTAAAAAACTAAGCAGATATGATCAGAAAAAGATTCTTCGTATGGCAGAAAACATCACTAGACAGGAATATGCCAGACAAAAATTTCAAGAAAAGCAGGGAAAATCACCGAATAAAAAGGGAGCTTCTCAAAAAGCGGCCACTTTTCTGAAACAGAAAAAAGCACGGTCACTATCCTCTGCCCGAATAAAATCGAAAAGCATGGTAAGAACAGCAATGCAGCCGACAGAAATTATGGCCAAATGCATTGCTTCTTTTATGGGAGAATCCGGAGAGCAGAGAGAAAACGCAGCTTCCGTTGGACAACAGCAGACCGTATCGAACCTGCATAAACCGATGCAGATGACAAATCAAGGTCTTTCCGATATGCGGAAAGTTTCGCATGATGTGACGGATCTATTTTTGCGTAATAAGCAGGCTGACTTTCAAAAACAAAAAGCCAAGATTTCTTTTTTCTCCGGAAGAAAAGAAAAAAGAGAAGAAAAACGGCAGGATGAAAAAAGACAGCAGGTAAAATCCATGGGGAAAAAAGCGGTATCGATGACAGGAAAGATTATAAAAGAGGTTGCGGTAACCGTTGTGCAGACCAATGCCGCTCTTTTCTTAGTTGTTGCTGCAGCCATCCTGATCATGGTCATTATCCTGATTCCGGTTATTCTTTTGGTAGGCGGCAGTGGGGAATCTTCACAGGAAGCTGCTTCGGCGCAAACAGAAGTGATTTTATCGGCACAGACAGAATCTTACCGCCCTTTAGTTATCGCAGCTTGTGCGAAATATGGTATTTCCCCTTATGTAGATCTGGCTTTAGCAGTCATTGAACAGGAAAGTGGTGGAAATCCACCGGATGTTATGCAGGCAGAGCAGTCTTACTATAATAAGAAACCGCCGATTGACAGCGTGGAAGAGAGTATTGACTGTGGGGTACACGAATTAAGTGACTGTTTAAAATCTGCAGGGGCAAAAGGAGCCGGGGATCTGACAAACATATCTCTTGCTCTGCAGGCTTACAATTTTGGAAATGGGTATCTTGCCTGGGCGAGAAAAAACTATCAAGGTTACACCAAAACCAATGCTAAGATTTTTTCGGCCAAGATGTGCAAAGAAAAAGGGTACTCTTCCTATGGAGATGTTGACTATGTACCGCACGTACTCCGCTACTATAAAGTAGCAGGAAGTGGAGATGTTTTGACAGTAAGCAATAAAAAGGCACTAAAGATTCTGAAAGAATTGGAGAATAACAATCAAGCGGATCCTAAAGTCTGGGCGGTCATAGAAAAAGGAGCCTCTCTAATCGGTAATACAACCTACAGCATGTCAGCCAGACAGGCGGACGGAAGAGAGACACCGAGTGTTTTAGATTGTTCTTCCTTTACTGCTTGGTGTTTTGCTAAAAATGGATTTGCCGGGATTCCTTTTTCTGCCACGACAGCAACATTTCGACAGTCATTATTGTTTAAAGATGTATCTGCTAAAGATCTGCAGGTAGGTGATATTGGATTGAAAAGCAAAACTGCCGGAACCGGTGGAGCAAATCATGTTGGTATTTACTGTGGAAAGTTGAAGAATGGAAGCAAGGTTTGGCTGCACTGCACAAGCAGTTCTTCTACCAGTCTTACCGGAAATACGTCCGGTGCTATGTTTGGAGCTTATACCAACTTTACGTATTTTCGAAGATTTCGACAATTTGAATAAAGGAGAGAAAACTATGTTTAAGAAGTTGAAACGCATTTACTACCGAAAGCGTGACCGGGGAAAGGGAAAGCAATTCCTCTTTACAGTATGCCTGATCGGACTTGTTGTTTTGGCAACAATCGGATATGGATCAATGGTGGCAATGGAATACCTTTCAATGCCTGCGTCGACAGAAACAAAAGAACCGAATAAGAAGTCTCCCAAACCGGAAACAGAAGATGCGGAACAGGCATCTGAACCGGAAGAAACAGAGGTGTCGGAAGATGCTAACGAAGAGGAAGAAATAGATTTAAGCGGTATGGAAACCTTCCTTGCATTTATGAAAGATGAAGATTATGACAGGCTACTGGAAGAGGTCAAGAAAATCTGTGATGACAAAGGATATGACTTTGCCGAAAAGATGACGTATCAGGAAACCGGCCAAACCGATTTTGTTGTAATCTCTTACATACTTTTTCCGATGGACACGATAATGAAATGTACGTATGACATGAATACCGGAGACTACACACTCGAAGAAACCATGTACAGTGAAGCGGACATTGAGGATTTTGAGTTGGAGCAGGAAATAAAAGAAGAGGAAGAGGCGGCGCAGGAAACCATTGAACCTACACCGACTGTGCAGCCAACGGAAAAACCGATATCAACAGAGCAGCCGACGACGGCACCAGTGACGAGTGAGCCGGAACCAACTGTGATGCCTGATTCGACAAGCCGGCCGGAAGCAACCAAGAAGCCAAAGAAAAAAGCAAAGAAGAAAAAAAGTAAAGATTCCAAAACGACAAAGAAAGTACACAAGAAGAAACAGAAAACGACCCCGCCAACCACAAAACGACCGGCACCAGTACAGAGAAAAAACAAAACAAATAATAAACAGGAAGGAAGTATAGGAAATGGTACAGCAACTATTCAGTGAGAGAATTGAGTGGGAATGGAAGATCTTTAAGCAGGAGATGATGATGACATCCAAGGAAAATGTGTTTATGCTTGCAAAAACCATTTTCCAAAAACAGCAGATCTATCTGGCTTTGAAAAAGCAAGAGTTTTCCCAAGAAGAGATTGGAAAAATGTTAGCCTATGAGCATACGATAGATGGCCTGTATATGGAACTGGAAGATTTTCCAACAGAAGATATCTACTTAGAAATCAAGAAGATTCTGGGAAAATAGTACAGTAAAAAGAGGGTATTAGGGATACGTCCCTAACAAGTAGAGCATTTTGTCCGACAAAATGCGTATCTTGCTGTTCAAAAAACAATCAAAAAGTATGTCAAAATGGCATACAAATGACATACTTTTGGCATACTCAGAGGGAAAATAGGAAGAAATGAATCGAAAAGTATGTCAAAATGGCATACTTTTGGCATACTTTTGACATACCCGAAGGGAAAAAAGCAGAAAAATGAATCGTAGAGTATGTCAAAATGGCATACTTTTGGCATACTTTTGACATACCCGAAGGGAAAAAGGCAGGAAAATGAATCGAAAAGTATGTCAAAATGGCATACTTTTGGCATACTTTTGACATACCCGGAGGAAAAAAACAGAAAAATGAATCGCAGAGTATGTCAAAATGACATACTCTGCCCGGAAAGGAAGGATTGAATGAGATATAACCGTCCCTGTAAAGTAAGTGTGCGGCTGTCTAAAGAAGAAAGAGACTATATCGAAAAGAAAGCAAAACAGAAACATATTTCGGTAAGCGAGTACATCCGCATCTGCTGTCAGGCACCGCCACCGGTTACCCGGAAAGAATTTCTGGAAATAAAAATGGAACTGATCTATCAGCTTCGCAAGATTGGTGTCAATATCAACCAGATCGCAAAAAAATATAATGAGAATCTTTATACGGCGCCAAGCGCCGTATTGATGGATCGGATGGACCGGGTCGAAGCCATCACAAAACAGATTGCAGATACAATATTAAAGAGGTGAAAGCATGTCACTTATTATCAAGATGAGTCCGATCACGGCAGAAAGCCATATGAAAAAAGCAATCTCTTATATCTGCCAGGAATGGAAAACGCAGGGGCAGGTTTACAGCAACTGCGGATGCACGGAAGAGGAAATGATCCAAACATTTCTTGCAACCAAAGCAGCATTTTCATCTTCCGGAAAACGGCAGGCATATCATTGGAAGTTTTCATTTTCCAAAGATGAAACCATTTCTGCAGAAAATGCGCTGGCTTTTATCCGTGACTGGGCGGAAGAATATCTGGGAGATGACTATGACTTTGTCTGTTCAGCACATTCCGACAGAGATCACAGACATATGCATCTTGTCTTCAATTCCGTATCGAGGAATGGGAAAAAATACCGGTACGAAAAAGGAGATTGGCAGAAAGTCATCACTCCGCTGACAAATAAACTTGCGGACAAGTATCATACCGGTTGTCTGAAAGAAAAAGATTCCAGACAACGGATGGAAGAAAGCAAGGTTGACTGGAAAGAAAAGATTCAAAAAGAAATGGATGACTGCATCCGTCTTTGTTCCACATATCCTGAATTTGTTGAAATGATACAAAGTAAGTACGGTTATGAAATCCGGCAGGGAGTTTCCGAAAAACATGGAGTGTATCTTGCCCTAAAACCACCGGGAAAGTCAAAAGCAGTACGGTCGTATCAACTGGATGAAGGGTATATGCCTCCGGAGATTGAAAAAAGACTGAATCCCTTATCAGATCCCGAGCTCAGTATAGAAGGAAAAGAAGAGTATAAGGCATTGTTTGTGAAACGAACAATCTGGTATGTGGGTCAAAAGTCTACGTTTGTTCCGTACAAAGAATTATCGGTATATCAACAATACCACGTTCGGAGGATGATGGACGCGAGACGACTGTATGATCAAAGATACAGCAGCCTGCAGATCCGCGAATACAGTTCATCGGCATTAACGAAACTGCGCGACAATGCAAGGCTTGTCTGTACCGAAGGAATTACCAATGCCCGAATGGTAGACCCCATGATACAGAATTTAAAAGAACGGTTGAGTGAACATAAAAAAACAAAACTGCCACCGGAGCAAAAAAAGATATTGGAAAATCTGCTCAAGCGGGTACAGAACCTAAAGAAAGCAGACTTACAGAAGTCTAAAACAAAACAAAAACGAAAGGATGGTAAAGCATTATGACAGCACAAGAAAAGAATCAGGAATACATGAAGTTATGCCAAAAGAGGGGAATAGAACCGCCTACCGTACAGACCATAGAGGATGTTTTTATTTTCCAATGCTTTTTGGCCGGAATGGATTCGGCAGAAATTGAACAATTGCTAGAAATGAAACTAACAAACCGGCAGAAAGATTTGATCCGGGTGTGCAGAATGTTAGAGATTCCACTTCATTTTGATAAGGAACAGGATGCGGATTCTCTTCTTCAAGATATCAAAAATTATATCCGGGAAAGACATGCTGCGCCGTCGTCAGAAAACAAAGAAGAAAAGATTCCCGAGGAAAATGAAAAGAAAGAAGAGATACCGCAGGATATCAAAGAACCGGAATATCCTGCGGAAGAAAGTGCAAAGAAACAGGAACCATTGGTAGAAGGCAAAGAAGAGCTGATGATGAAAGTGCTTAAATCCGATCAGTTCAATGCCAGACAATTGGAACAGTTAAAAACAGCTTTTCAAAAAGAACTATCGTATGAAGTTTTAAAATCGATTGCCGTTCCTCAAAACACAGCAGAGGAAATGCGGTTAAAAATTGAATTTTATGAAATTGCGGCTGGCAAAAAACAGGAAGAAGAACCCAAAAACTGGTGGGATAAATTCGGTAAAAAGTAGGAGGAAGAACCATGAGTGAAGAATTTTCAACGATGATACAAATAATGCAGTTTTATGGAAGAGCTATGGACACGATGTGGAGAGGAATAAAACTGGGAAGCAGCGGTATGAAAAAAGGTGTTGATCTGATCAAGATTAAGCAGATGCAGCATTTGATGAAAGTACATTTTGCTTCCCTTGGAACGACAGATGCCATGCAGATGCAGCATCTCGAAAAATTAACAGGAGGAAACTGGAGTATCTTTAATATTCCGACGGAGAATGAAAAAGTGATAACCCAGCTTTTTGATGCTCTCAAAAAAATGAAGATCCCATTTGCCAAACTTCCGGATCTGGTACCGGGAGACGATCAGATTCAGATTGCTTTTGATTCCCGCGACCAGGCAAAGATAAAACAAGTATTGAACCGCATAAAACAGCTTGCAGAAACGGCAGATGAGATCACATTGGATGATTATGTAAAAATGGATCCGGAGCAACTGACGAATCTTGCCAAGGAAGGATATGATCTGGAGCAGAAGCGGCAGATTGCTCAAACCATAAAAGAAAGAAACCAGGATAAGACTTATGTGCCGATCAGTATCAACATAGATTCCAAATTTATAAATGAAACAGATCAGTCGTATGTTTTTTCCGTGCCCAAAAGCATAAAACAAGATAAATCGGTACAAACATTTGAAGTACCTAAAAGTGAGCTTTGTATTTTAGATTCCGGGCAAACCGTAGTTACGCATTTGAAGAAAGATAAAATGTATGAGATTAACGGTGGAAATGAGAAAATTTCCGGAGAAAAACTGCTTCAATTTTTTGCTACTGTTGACAAAGATGTCATCAAAAGAACGAACAATCTTCCATTGACTAAGGATGGTGTATTTGCAAATTTTGGAGATGGGATGGATTTTGAAGATCCATCCCTGCAGAAGCAAACAGCTGAAAACGTCACGGAGATTTTGAAAAGGAATGATATGAGAAATGAAGAATTAAAAAAACAGTATATTCCTTTTGATATTTCGGATTTCAAAGAAACTGTGGTGGCGGAAACGGAACATACTTACCGGATCAAAGCACCGGATCAGTCATTGGCAGAGAAGGATTCTGTTATTGTCTTTGAAGTAGATAAAAAGAATGCCTTCTACAACAAAGACACAGATACTTTAAATGTACGAGTGAAGAAACATGACAAGTCCAACGTATATCAGATTTCCGTGCCGGATGGAAAAATGACTAAAAAAATGAAGATTGAGAATCCGGAAATGATGAAAAGTTATCTGAAAACTTTTTCACCAAAAACAAAACAAAAAGCACAAGGGAAAGTGATCGATATGACACGGCTCCGGAAAGGATGGAAAAAATGAAACGAAGAATATCCGAGGATTCCACCTCGTATCGTAAAAAAAGGATGGCTAAATTTTTTCGGATCTATTTGATCTTAACCCCGCTTTTTATGTATTTTTCGTATATATTGAGCGGTTTTTTTCTGATCAAAGATTTTTGGAAGAAAGATCTGGAAGAATGCTTTGTGATGATTGCAAGTCATCCGCGTGAATATTATAATGATAAATCACCGTTATTTCTTCTTTGCGGTATAACAGTTTGGATTTTTATTGGTCTGTACGGCTTTGTAAAAACCAACAATAATTTCATGCATGGAGAAGAGCATGGTACAGCTAAGTGGGGAGATATTGCAGCATTTAATCATAAATATGCAGATTTTCATAATCTGCAGAACAATAAGATCTTGTCTCAGAATGTTATGTTTTCTTATGACGAATCGACATTAAGGAATAATAACGTATTTGTCAGCGGAGGTTCCGGCGCAGGAAAGACTACCTTTATGTTGACACCAAACCTGTTAAATTGTCACGACTGCAATGTATACACAGATCCAAAAGGAACACTCTTAGAAGAGTTTGGCAACTTTTTGGCTGCCCAGCCGGATACGGAAGTGTATTCTATAAATATGTGTGAAATGGAAAAGAGTATGAAGATCAACCCTTTTTTGTTTTTAAATAAAAGAATGGATGTTTCCAAACTGATCCGCGCATTTATTAAAAACACTGAAAATGAGCAGACCCAGGCTGCACCCACAGATCCATTTTGGGAAAAGGCCGAAACCATGTTTCTAAAAGCCATTTTTCTGTACGTCTGGGATCAGTGCCCGAGATATGATTCAAGAACCGGAAGGACGCTTGAGAAAAATTGGAGATCCATTATGCTTTTAATGGATGAAGCACAGTTTGAGGATGACAAGAATAAAAGTCTTTTACATATGCGGATGATGGAATTAAAATCAAGAGACAAGTACCATCCGGCAGTAAAAGCCTATGAACGATATGCTAATGCAGCAGAGGATACGGTTCGTTCCGTACTTGCTACGGCATACTCAAGAATGGATCCGTTTGATGATGAAGAAGTATTGAATATATTTTCCGGAAATGATATCCCACTCAATGAGATTGGAATTGGCCGCAATGGCGACCGAAAAACAAAGATCAATCTTTTTATCGTCATTCCGGATGATGATGACACGTTTAACTTTGTGCCGGGCATCATATACTCTCTTTTGATTCAGCAGTTGTATGCTCAGGCAAGACTTTTTCAAGGAAAACTGCCACTAAATGTAGGATTCTGGCTGGATGAGTTTGCTAACATCAAAATGCCAAACCGTTTTGACCGCTTTCTGGCCACGTGTCGCTCCAGAGGAATTTACTGCGTGCTCTTTCTGCAGTCTTTGTCACAAATGAAAACGCTATTTAAAGAAGGGGCATGGGAAGGTCTTGTGAGCAACTGTGATACCTTTTTGTATTTAGGTGGTAACGAGCAGTCTACATATGAATACATCGAAAAACTTCTGGGTGAATGGACCATTGACAAAAAGACAACAGGACAAAGCCGGGGAAGCAATGGCTCATTTAGTGAAAATGCGGATGTCTTAGGAAAAAAACTGATGTCACAATATGAGCTGCGTCTGCTTCCTAATGATGAATGTATTATCTTTGTACGTGGAGAAGAGGCTCTTCGTGACCTGAAATGGTTTCCATGGGAACATAAAGAATACGACAAGGCAAAAAGCTACGGCAGATATGATTATAAAGAGGGACAAAAATTTCTATATAATAAAGAAAAGGTTTGTTCCTTTTTAGATGCTAATGAGGCGGAATATCTGCTGCAAAAGTCCAAAACAGATAAGAATATCAAAGTTTTGGAAATCGACCCGTTTCAATTTATGATGATGGATCTGGATTCTATCGGAGATCAAGTGGCCGATCCGGAGGATATAGATTTAAAGAAGTTAAAGCGTATTTATGAACGTGAGCAAAGCAAGAAAGAGAAAGAACTAAAAGAAAGTTTTCTGGAACAGTATCCGGAACTCTCTTTAGCAGACATCTTTGCTTCGCCGTGTATCGGAGAGTTTCGAAGAAACGTGATCAAAGATATGCTGCAGCATCAAGTCAGTGAAGAAGCGATCAAGAATATTGTAAATCCGGAGTTCAATGAGGAAGAGGTTTTGGCTAAAAAATCTTTTTATTACGATATGTATTCGATTAAATAACAGGATTTAACAGGATTTCTTTTTCTGGAAAAATACGGTATAATGGAATGCGTTATGGGGTTAGTTCGGCAAAAATTCATTGCATCATGCTTGGTTTTTAAGGGTGATGCAATGGATTTTTCTACAGGGGTTTGGGGGTGTAGCCCCCATGCTTATTCTATCCCCGGCATACGAATGACACTATTTGCATCAGGGGGAAAACACAAATGAAGGGATATCGTCATTTTAAATATGAAGATCGGCTTTTACTTGAATATCTATTAAAGAAGAAGATTCCAAAAGCAGAGATAGCCAGGATGATGAACTGTCATCCAAATACAATAACAAATGAATATAAGCGCGGAAAATATATCCATACATTTGATTACTATGATAAAGAAATGTATTCTGCAGATCTTGCCGAAAGCCGCTATCAGGAAAATTTGAAAAAACGCGGCACTCAAAAAAAGATTGATTCAGACCCGGAATATGCTGCCTTTTTGGAGCAGTTAATTTTAGAAAAGGATTTTTCACCTTCCGCAGCACTTGGATATGCCGGTATTAAGACTAAGAAAACATTTCGCACGAAAGTATGCGTACGTACACTGTACAGTTACATTGATAAAGGTGTTTTCAAATCTTTAAGCAATAAAAATCTGCCGGTGAAAGGAAAGCGAAAGCGCAGATACAAAAAAATACGGCGGCAAAAGAAAAAATCAGCCGGCACAAGCATTGATGCAAGACCCAAAAAGATTGATGAGCGCCATGAATTTGGACACTGGGAAATGGACACTGTTAGAGGGGGAATGAATGGAAAAAAGAATCTTTTAGTTTTAACAGAGAGAAAAACGAGATATGAATTGTGCTTTCTTCTCCCAAACGGTGAAGCAAAGAACGTTGTATCTGTTTTGGATGAATTGGAAAAGCAATATCAGGATAAATTTTCATCCCTTTTTAAATCTATTACGGTTGATAATGGTTCTGAATTTTCTGCTTTTGCCGATATGGAAAAATCATGCTTTGAAGGAAAACGTACAAGTATTTACTATTGTCATGCATACTGCAGCTGGGAGCGTGGTAGTAATGAAAATCAAAATAAGTTAGTTCGCAGACGGATTCCAAAAGGTTCTAACTTTGATTGGATGACGCAGGAAGATGTAGATGAGGTTCAGGAATGGATCAACAGTTATCCAAGAAAGAAATTTGACTGGTTGTGTTCAAACGATCTGTTCCGGCAGGAAGTGGAGTTGATCCTTTGAAACAAGGGAGCAATATTGTTTTTTAGGCTATCAGAAGATAGTCTTTTTGTAGTACGCGAATTTTGCTCGGTGAGTGCGGAAATAAGAATGAACTATACAAAATGCACAAAAAACAAGGGAAAAATTGTTAAAAATGTAGAAACGAAAAAACATCACAAATAATACTTGCAATTTTCAAAATGCCGAAAAGAACTAGAAAACACTTGACGAAGACAAAAATATATGATATATTTTTCATGTTGTTAAAAAATAGATGGTCCTCTGGTGCGTTATGCAGGACATAACGAAATGGCATTAAGAACATCAAAAACAAGTAGGAGGAACAACAATGAACGAAATTATTAAGAAAATCGAAGCAGAACAGATGAAAAGTGAAATTCCTGAATTTCACGTTGGCGATACTGTAAAAGTATACGCAAAAGTTATCGAGGGAAGCCGTGAAAGAACACAGGTTTTTGAAGGCGTTGTATTGAAGAGACAGGGCGGAAGCAACCGTGAAACATTTACTGTTCGTAAGAGCTCAAATGGTATCGGTGTAGAAAAGACTTGGCCACTTCATTCTCCAATCGTTGAGAAGATTGAGATTGTTCGTCTTGGTAAAGTTAGACGTGCGAAATTGAACTACCTTCGTGACCGTGTTGGAAAAGCTGCTAAGGTAAAAGAATTAGTTCGCTAAGAATTACAAACAGGTTTATTGTTAATAGTGTATGTTATAGCATTTGCCGTAGCATACACTATGTTTCTATATAGGATAATCAGAAAGGGAATTTGTTTTGAATTTAAATTTTGATGAAGAAATCAAAAAACAAAAACGAAAAAAATTGATCAAAACCTCTTTGATCTGGATGATAGAAATTATAATTGTAATTGCTGTCGCCTATTTTGTGATACATTTCTGTTACCGTCGTACCAATACGATCGGTTCCACCATGGAACCAACCCTTTACAATGGACAGGAAGTATTTATCAATACCAAAGCCTATGTTCTTACTTCTCCCAAACGTGAAGCCGTAATTGCATTTTATGAAAAGGAGAAACAAGAAGGCGAAGAGGAGCCCTTGATCAGCATACGGCGTGTGATCGGGCTGCCCGGTGAAAAAATCAAAATCACCGATGGAAAAGTCTGGATCAATGGGGAAGAATATCAATCAAAATATACGTATTCAGCCATGACAACCGGCGGCATTGCCGAGCAGGAGCAGACACTTTCGGAAGATGAATATTTTGTGCTGTGTGATTCCCGTTCCAACACCGATGACAGCCGAAATTCGGCCTTTGGCATGGTGAAAAAATCACAGATTATCGGAAAAGTTTCATTCCGGTTAAAACCATTTTCCCGAGTAACAAAACCGGAACAAAAAACGACACAAACACAAGAAGAGGAGAATTGATCATGCATTTTCAGTGGTATCCCGGACATATGACAAAGGCAAAACGTGCCATGCAGGAAGATATTAAATTGATTGATGTTATCGTGGAACTTGTAGATGCACGTATTCCAGGGAGCAGCAAAAATCCTGATATTGACGCCTTGGCAAATGGCAAATCGCGCATTTTATTATTAAATAAGAGCGATATGGCAGATCCGGCCCAGACTGCCCGTTGGAAAGCTTATTATGAAAAACAGGGCTTTTTTGTACTGGCTGTCAATTCCACCAAACGCAGCGAACTAAAAGCAGTTAATCAGTTGATTCAGAAAGCATGCAAAGAAAAGATCGAGCGAGACCGCAAAAGAGGGATATTAAACCGTCCAATCCGTGCCATGATCGTCGGTATTCCCAATGTAGGAAAATCGACATTTATCAATAGTTTTGCCGGAAAAGCCTGCACAAAAACAGGAAACAAACCGGGTGTAACAAAAGGAAAACAATGGATCCGCATCAATAAACAGGTTGAATTGCTGGATACTCCGGGAATTCTCTGGCCGAAATTCGAAGATCAGACGGTCGGTCTGCGTCTTGCTTTTATCGGCTCGATTAAAGATGAAATTCTGCAGCGCGTAGAAATCGCCCTGGATCTTATCGAATATCTGAAAGAAGCATATCCCGGAACTTTAGCATCTCAATACGGCATCGAGGAGTCAAACGGTTCCACTGCAATACTGGAAGAAATCGGAAATATTCGCAAGTGTATAAAAAAAGGAACTGAGATTGACTATGAAAAAACTGCCGCCCTTATTCTCGATGATTTCCGCAGCAGTAAACTGGGTCTGATCTCCTTAGAGACACCTTCCGAAGCAGAAAAATAAACGGACAAAAGAGAGGTTTACCATGGAAAATAAATTAGACACAAACGAAATAGAAGAAAGTCTGCGCATCTGCGAAGAACTTTTTCAAAATAATCCGGATTTTAATCGAAGAGCGCCACGGCCGGTAGAAGCATTGGAATTGGCAAAAAATGTGACCGCACCTGTGGTTGAACCAAAACCTGCTGTCGAGCCGGTACCCGTGCCGAAACCGGTATCGGAAGAAAACACAGAACCTGTAAAACCGGTTGTTTCCCAAGCACCGGAACCGGTAAAACCACCAGAAACTCCCACAATAGAAAAAGAACCGGAGCCTCCAGTCAAACCGGTATCCGTAACCAAACCGGTCCCGGAAGAAAAAAAGGAAACTCAGCCGGATGATTCAGAACCGGATTCGAAAAAAGAAAAATCCAAACCAAATATAAAGAAAAATTTGATTGCGTTTGGCATCTGCGTTGTGATTGCTATTGTGATCGCACTGATCATTACCAATTTTGTTGCCAGTCATACCAAAGTGGAGGGAAATTCCATGGAATCTACTTTGGAAAACGGTGATGATATTATTGTGGAAAAATTCTCCTATTTGACAAACAATCCGGAACGTTATGATATCATTGTGTTCCGTGAAAGTGAATCCGTTAATTACATCAAGCGTGTAATCGCATTACCGGGGGAAACGATTCAGATCACAGAAGGTAAAATTTATATCAATGAACGGGCCATATTTGATGCCTATGGAAATGCCAAAATGGAAGATGGTGGAATCGCCGAAAAGCCAATTAAACTTGGTCAAGATGAATATTTTGTCCTGGGTGATAACCGCAATGCCAGCAAAGACAGTCGTGACAAAGCCGTTGGTGTCATCAAACGCGACCAGATCATCGGAAAAGCATGGCTGCGGGTTCTTCCCTTTGACAACTTTGGAAAATTAGAATAAAAAGGACGCAGAAAACATGGAAATTGAACGCAAATATTTAGTAAAACAATTACCGGAAAACTTGGGGAAATATCCGCATTTTGTCATTGAACAGGGGTATTTATGTACGGAACCAACCATTCGGATCCGCCGAAAAAATAACGACTACATTCTGACTTATAAATCCAGGCAGAATGTATCGCCGGCGGTTGACACCTGTGTCAATGTCGAAGAGGAATTTCCGCTTTCCAAAGAGGCTTATGAACATCTGAAAGAAAAAACGGACGGAATCCTTGTCTGCAAAACCAGATACTGCATTCCTTATCAAAAATATACCATTGAACTGGATCTCTTTGAGGCGCCTTATGATACGCTGCGGATTGCCGAGGTCGAATTCCCAACGACAGAAGAAGCGGTTCAATTTTGTCCACCATCCTGGTTTGGAGAAAATGTGAGCGGTGATATCCATTTTTCTAATTCTTATTTAGCAACAAAAAAATAAAAAAACGAGAAAAAAGTTCTTGTAAATACTCCTAAAATATTATATAATTTTTTTGATATTATTATAAGGAGGTATGACCCATGTCATATGTAGATGAGGTATTGGCGCAGTTGATTGAAAAAAATCCTGCAGAGCCAGAATTCCATCAGGCTGCTAAGGAAGTTTTGGAATCCCTTAGACCTGTTGTTGAGAAAAACGAAGAAAAATTCCGTAAAGACGCTTTGTTGGAGCGTTTGACAAACCCAGAAAGACAGATTAAATTCCGTGTACCTTGGGTAGATGACAATGGTAATGTACAGGTTAATACCGGATACCGTGTACAGTTCAATAGTGCAATCGGACCTTACAAAGGTGGTTTGCGTTTCCATCCATCCGTAAATCTTGGTATTATTAAATTTCTTGGTTTTGAGCAGATTTTCAAAAATTCTTTGACCGGCCTTCCTATCGGCGGAGGTAAAGGTGGTTCAGATTTTGATCCTAAAGGAAAATCAGATAGAGAAGTTATGGCATTCTGCCAGAGCTTTATGACAGAACTTCAGAGACACATCGGAGCAGATACTGACGTTCCTGCTGGTGATATCGGAGTTGGTGGACGTGAGATCGGTTTCTTGTATGGTCAGTACAAGAGAATCCGTAACTGCTATGAAGGCGTTTTGACAGGTAAAGGTCTTACCTTCGGTGGTTCTTTAGCTCGTACAGAAGCAACCGGTTATGGTTTGTTATATTATACACAGGAAATGTTGAAATGCAACGGCATCGACATCGCTGGTAAAACAGTTGCAATCAGTGGTTCCGGAAACGTAGCTATCTATGCTGCACAGAAAGCTCAGCAGCTTGGTGCAAAAGTTGTTACTGTATCCGATTCTACCGGCTGGGTATACGATCCAGAAGGAATCGATGTTGAATTGCTGAAAGAAGTAAAAGAAGTACATCGTGCAAGATTGACAGAATATGCTGAGAAGAGATCTTCCGCACAGTATCATGATGGAAAAGGTGTATGGACTGTTAAAGTTGACATCGCTCTTCCATGTGCTACACAGAATGAACTTTTGATCGATGATGCAAAAGCACTTGTTGCAAACGGCGTTGTTGCTGTAGCAGAAGGAGCTAACATGCCTACATCTATCGAAGCTACTGAGTATCTTCAGGCAAATGGTGTATTGTTTGCACCTGGTAAAGCTTCAAATGCCGGCGGTGTTGCAACATCGGCTTTGGAAATGTCACAGAACAGTGAAAGACTTCACTGGACATTTGAAGAAGTTGACAATAAACTTCAGGGCATCATGGTTAACATTTTCCATGCGTGTGATGAGGCTTCTAAGAAATATGGTTTCGAAAAGAACTATGTAGTAGGAGCAAACATTGCCGGTTTCGAAAAAGTTGCAGAAGCTATGCAGGCTCAGGGTATTGTCTAAAATACATTTGTTGTAAAAACATATTGAAATTAAAATAGGCAGCTGGATTTTTCCACTGCCTATTTTTTACAATTTATAGCAACTCCGGTAATAACAATCTGTCGTTCCCGATTACGACTCTAAATGCCTTATATTGATTGTTGCACTCTTCAAATATCCCTGTTAGAATAATCATCAACAAACAAAATACATTAAAGGAGAGTGAAGAAATGACATTAAAACATTTCATTAACGAAGTTGCACAATTGCTGCAAGAACATCTGGGGGAACATTATATTGTAGAAACTGCTACCACATTAAAAAATAATTCTGTGGAATTATCCGGTGTACAGATTCGCCACAAGAAAGACAATATCTTTCCTACAATTTATCTGAATGATTTTTATGAATTGTACGAGAAAAACAGTGTTACCATGGAGGAAATTGTCGACAAAGTTGCAGAAGGATTTCAGGAAAGCCGGAAATCCATTAAAAAACTTGCTCCTTTGGACAGCACAACCTTTGAAAACTGTAAGGATAAGATTGTATACCGGCTGGTTTCGCAAAAACAAAATCAGGAAATGCTGGAAAATATGCCCTACATTCCCTTCATGGATCTTGCTATCACTTTTCACGTAATTGTGTCTATGGATCCGCCGTCCCTTCATTCCATAAAAATCACAAATGAGCTTCTGGAAACCTGGGACATCACTACACAGGCATTGTTCCAGATTGCTTCCGAAAACACACCTCGTTTGATGGCGCCACGCATCGTCAATATTCAAGATATGCTTACGGAGAACCTTGCTTTGAAAGCACCGGAATCAGATTTGACAAATGACGAAAAAACCGATATGATAGTAATCACGAATACACTTGGTGTAAATGGAGCCGCCGTGATCTTATATCCGGATATGCTGGCTTCTCTGGCAAAAGAGTACGATACAGATTTTTATGTAATTCCGAGCAGTATCCACGAAGTGATTTTGGTTTCAGCAGAAGATGATTCGATGCTGGCTGAATACAGGTTAATGGTACAGGATGTCAATAAACGGTTTGTGGATCCGGAAGAGATATTATCCGATCAGGTTTATTACTATGAACAGAAATTACAAAAAATGAAATAAAAAAAATGCACCTGGAGGGATTCGAACCCCCGACCAACGGCTTCGGAAGCCGGTACTCTATCCACTGAGCCACAGATGCATCAATTGTTATTATATACGACTTTACCAAAAAAGTAAAGAACAAAATTGAAAAGAGGTTATTTTTCTATGGATAAAATAGTACGTGGCATAGCAGGAGAGGGACAGATTCGTTGTTTTGCGATGGAATCTACCCAGCTTGTGGAAGAAGCAAGACAACATCATAATACAAGTCCGGTTGTGACTGCCGCCTTGGGGCGATTATTAACCGGAGGAGCCATGATGGGGGCTATGATGAAAGGGGATTCGGATCTCTTAACATTAAAAATAGACTGTTCCGGTCCGGTAAAGGGCTTAACCGTAACTGCTGATGCCAAAGGAAATGTAAAAGGATTTCCGCTCGTTCCACAAGTTTCGTTGCCTGCAAGCCCAGCGGGAAAATTAGATGTCGGACGTGCCGTTGATCTCGGGGTGCTGACAGTAATCCGTGATACCGGATTAAAAGAGCCTTATAGCGGAACCATCAATCTTGTTTCCGGTGAAATTGCAGAAGATCTAACCTATTATTTTGCAGCTTCTGAACAAACCCCATCTTCAGTAGCGCTCGGCGTTTTAATGAATAAAAATAACACGGTCAAAAAGAGTGGCGGATATATCATCCAGCTGATGCCGGATGCTTCGGATGAAATCATTGATACGTTAGAAACCCGATTGAAACACCTGGATCCTGTCACTACGCTCTTATCAAACGGTCATACACCGGAATCTATGCTGAAATTGATCTTAGAAGGCTTAGATCCGGAATTGATGGACGAAATGCCGGCGCAGTTTTACTGTAACTGCTCCAAAGAACGTGTCTCCCGGGCTTTGATCTCATTGGGGACAAAAGAATTGGATGAGATGATCAAGGACGGCAAGCCGGTTGAAGTAAATTGCCATTTTTGTAATACAAATTATAAATTCAATCTCGAAGATCTGGAACAATTAAAAAAATCGGGAAAGCAATAGACAAATCTGTCGAAAATTGATATAATTGTCCTATAGCAAAAGTGAGGTTGAATATTATGAAATTAAAATATAAAAAATTAATTATTATTATTACAGTAGGTGCGTTGTTACTTGGCTTCTTTATTCTGACATTGATTCCAACCGGTGGTAATTCATCCAATCCGGTAGAAGATGCAGAATTAGTGAAGTGTACAAACGAAGACATCAATAATCTGATTACCAGTTACTATCAGGCGAAACGTGATGTCAATCTGGAAGAACTGGAACCATTAGTCAGCGATATTAATCAGATCGATCAGGAAAAATTGATTGCACAGGCCGAATATGTGGAAGATTATCAGAATATCACCTGTTACCTTCTTGAAAACAAAGACAATGGTGCTTATCGAGTCTATGTACGATTTGATATGAAACTGAAAAATATTAATACACTGGCTCCTTGTCTGAGTGCTCTTTATGTTACAATGGGATCCGATGGCAAAAATGTTATTTATCTCAGTGCTTTAGACAAAAATGAGGAAGACTTTATCCTTGCAGCAGACAAGAATTCTCATCTTGCCGATATGCAAAAAGAGGTTAATGATAAGCTGCAGGAAGCAATTAATGCAGATGAAGCATTCCGACAGTTGTATCAGACGATGGATCAGGCGATTGCAAACGTTTCTTCCACACCGGAACCACAGGCAGATACTGCACAGCCAACGGCCGAACCAGCCGCTGCTGACCCAAATGCTGCTGCAACCACAGATCCGAACGCTGCTCCGGCTGCCGCCCCAAATGCCGCTGCAGCCACAGATCCGAACGCTGCTCCGGCTGCCAATCCAAATGCCGCTGCGACTACAGATCCGAACGCTGCTCCGGCTGCCGATCCGAATGCTGCTCCGGCTCAATAATCTGCTAATTTAGCAAGAAAGAAAGATAATTTATGGATGAACAATTACGTATAAATAAATACTTAAGTTCTATTGGTTACTGTTCCCGACGAGAAGCAGACCGGCTCTTGGAACAGGGAAAGATTCAAGTGGATGGACATACTGCTTTTGTTGGAGAACGTATTACCAAGGAACAGTATATTACGGTAAATGGAATCCCTGTTGGTGAAAAACCAAGAGAAATTGTGATTGCTTTTAACAAACCAAAAGGGATTGTATGTACCAGCAGTGTCAAAGAAAAAAATAATATTGTTGATTATTTACATTTTCCAACACGTATCTATCCGGTAGGAAGACTTGACAAGGATTCCACCGGATTGATTTTACTAACCAATGATGGAGAATTGACAGATCGTATCCTTCGCGGAAAAAACAATCACGAAAAAGAATATCTTGTTACAGTTCAAAAACCATTACGTCCGGAAATTGTACGCGCCATGGAACAGGGAGTTCCTATTTTGGACACCATGACGAGACCATGTCAGATCATTCAAATTGATTCCCACACCTTCCGGATTATACTAACTCAGGGGTTAAACCGGCAAATCCGCCGTATGTGTGAATATTTTGGCTACAAAGTTATCACACTAAAAAGAGTTCGTGTAATGAATATTCATTTAGGAGAACTAAAAGAGGGAACCTGGCGAGAGATCACAGGAAATGAATTGGAAGAATTAAAAAACGCATTGAAAGGACAAAAATTCTACAATGAATGAGATGGAACGTATGCGGGATTTAGTTGCCCGGTTAAATGCTGCAGCTAAAGTTTATTATCAGGGTGAAGATGAAATTATGACTAATTTTGAATATGATGCTTTATATGATGAATTGGTCGCTTTGGAAGAGAAAACGGGAGTCGTTCTCTCTGGAAGTCCTACGGTTCAAGTTGGATATGAAACCCTTAGTGAACTGCCAAAAGAAGCGCACATCGCCCCGATGCTTTCGCTTGGAAAGACAAAAGAACGGGAAGAACTGGTACAGTGGCTTACTTCACGTGAAGGATTGTTATCCTTAAAGTTAGATGGTTTAAGTGTCATCTTAACTTATCAGAATGGTTTCTTAGTAAAAGCGTTAACTCGTGGAAATGGTGAAATTGGTGAAGTGATTACTAACAATGCCAAAACATTCAAAAATATTCCTGCTAAAATTCCGTACACCGGAACACTGGTTATTCGTGGAGAGGCATTGATTCGATATTCTGATTTTAAAGTATTAAACGAATCCTTTTCTGACATTCAGGAGAAATACAAAAATCCGCGAAATTTGTGCAGCGGCACAGTTCGTCAGTTAAATAATGAAATTACCGCGAAAAGAAATGTTCATTACTATGTTTACAACTTAATTCAGTCCGATCCGGAAATCAAGTTTGATTATAAAGAAGAAGAGTTGATTTGGCTTGACAAGCAGGGATTTGACATCGTGCCTTATAAAAAAGTAACCGGAAAAAATATTCTTTCCGCTATTGACGATTTTTCTGAAACGATTACAAATGGGTTTGATTTGCCAAGCGATGGACTTGTTCTTACTTATGATGATATTTCTTATAGCCGGTCATTGGGAAGAACGGCTAAGTTTCCGAGAGATTCCATTGCTTTTAAATGGCAGGATGAATTAGCAGAAACAACGTTAACAGACATTGAATGGAGTGCATCTCGTACAGGGCTTATTAATCCGGTTGCGATTTTTGAGCCGGTTGAATTAGAGGGAACCACTGTAAGCCGCGCCAGTGTTCATAATGTAAGCATTTTAAAAGAACTGCAATTAGGAATCGGCGACAAAATCACAGTGTATAAAGCAAATATGATCATTCCGCAGATTCAAGAAAACCTGACAAAGAGCAATGCGTTATCAATTCCGTCCGTTTGCCCGGTGTGTCATCAGGAAACAGAACTTATCAATGAAAATGGTTCTGAATTTTTGTTTTGTCCAAACCCAAAATGTTATGCAAAAAAAATCAAAGCATTTACCCATTTTGTAAGCCGGGATGCCTTAAATATTGATGGATTTTCGGAAGCTACTTTGGAAAAATTTATCGATCACGGCTGGTTGCAAAAAGTTACCGATATTTTTTCGTTGTCACAATACAAAGAAGAAATTCAAAATTTAGATGGCTTTGGAGAAAAATCGTACACGAATTTGATTCAAGCAATAGAAGACTCTAAACAAGTTACTTTAGAGCGCGTTATCTACAGTCTTGGAATTAAGGGGATTGGCTTAAGCATGGCAAAATTAATCTGTCGAAAATATCCTCTTTCTCTTAACGAGTACAAAAATTTATCTGTAAAAGAGTTACTTTCTGTAGATGGCATTGGAGAAAAATTGGCTGAGTCCTTTGTAGAATATTTTACTGATTCCGAAAATCAGGATCTCTTACAGCAATTAAGCAATATTCTTACCATTGCTTTGCCGGAAAAAATCGAATCCAATGCTTCTTTCGAAGGGAAAACATTTGTTATTACAGGAAGTCTTACCCACTTTACAAATCGTAACGAATGTAAAGAAAAAATTGAATCTCTCGGTGGAAAAGTAAGTTCTTCCGTAAGTAAAAATACTGCTTTTCTGGTTAATAATGATATTACTTCAAGTTCTTCAAAAAACAAGAAGGCCAAAGAACTAGGCGTTCCTATTATCACAGAAGACGACTTACTTGAAATGATTCAATAAAAATCTTGTTTTTGTATCATTTTTCCTTTGTAAAGAATAATAATGGGAATGACGAGAAACGTTCCCATTATTAAGACGAGGCATACTGTCGAAGGAACATACTGTAATATTTCATTAATGGAAAACAGTTTTTTTCCGATATAACATGAACTTATAAATAATATTGCCGGGCAAACCAGCCATTTTATCAAATCAATCTTTGTATATTTTCTTTTCACAAGATAATATCCATCTAAAATACTTATGAGAATCTGGCTGACCAGCATCCCAAGTAAATACCCGTATATACCAAAATATGGGGTTGCCATAATCAGAAAAGCAATTCTCAGAACCAAACCAATAACCGTATTTCGAAAAGTTATCGAACTTTTTGACAATCCATTTATGATGCTTGCCAGTGTCGTAGAAACATAAACAAAAGGGCAGATCATAGAAAGAAGAGAAAGTAATTTCCCGGAACGCGGATTATGAAAGAACATAGTTCCTATCTGAGGTCCAAAACATACGAAGACTGCCATGGCGATACAGCCAAGCAGAAGAGAGTACTTTATGGTTATTTGCGTTGTCCGCATTATTTTAGGGTTATCCCTTTCATAAAATGCTTTTGATACTTCCGGAAGAAGTAATACCGAAAGCGAATTTGTGATCGTTCCCGGAAATAAAATAAATGGAAGCACAATCCCCGTGGTTATTCCATATAGGGCAAAAGAATCGGTTCGATTCAACCCGGAAAATTGCAGCATAATAGGAATTAAAACGGCTTCTGCCGCCGACAAAACCGAGATGGTAAGGCGTGTAGCGCTTAATGGGATTGCCTGACCCAGCAGTTTTTTTATCAATTCTTCATACCTTGATTTAGAATTTTCTTTTTTCCCAGAAAATTCTTTTCTGATATTCCATAAATTGTATAGGTTAGATGCCATTTCCCCTATAATTAATCCAAGTACAGCAATTTCGCACGAGATTGATTTTTGAAAACAGAAAAAAACGGCAACAACAAAGCCTACTCTGCAAATCTGTTCAATAATTTGTGTGATGGACGGTACTTTCGCATGACGTTTTCCATAAAAATAACCATTGATAATACTCGTAATTCCGCAAAAAGGAAATATAACCGAGAGTATTCTTAACAATGGTGCCGTTTCTTTTGCAAACAGCAAATGAATGCTTATCCAATCCGAAAAAGAAAATAAGAGAACGGACAATGTAATCGAACAGCAAAGCGAACAGAAAATTCCACACTTTAATACACGTTTTGAATTTTTCAAATGGGGATCTGCAACCAATTGGGAAACAGCAGTCTGTAGACCAGAAGCATATAAAGTAAAACATATTCCATAAATCGGAAATATCATCTGATATATTCCCAATTTGGTATCTCCAAGAAAATTTGCCAGAAATATACGATATAAAAATCCGATCACTCTGGTTATCACTCCGGCAACGGTCAGAATAATCGTGCCTTTTAGCATTTTATTTTTCATATTCTGCTCCTTACTCATTTTCCATCATTTACTTACATGATTTTCTGTATAAAATGTATATGATTGTAAAATATTTTATATGAAAAATTTTTAGATGTTGTATTTTACACCATTTTGTTGTATTATAGTTATAACTGTATGTGTACGAAATCAATTCATATAAAGGGGACGATAGCAAATGTCAAAACGAAATAAAATTTCCCTTGGGACTCCGACAGAAGAACTGCCAGAATGGACGCTTTCTCTGGATTTTACCGAGTCTCAGGATACAATAAAAGAGGAGAAAAAGCCCGAAAATACCATTTCATCTGAAAGTACATTTTCCGAACCATCACCGCGGCCTGTTCAACCCGCAGTTTCCGGTCTTAGTTCCGGACTTGGTGGTGGCTTGAATACAGAATTTGTAATTGGAAATGATGATTCCGCATCGGATGATAATTCTTTTTCCGAGCCACTTCCTGCACAAAATAATTTTGCCACAGAAAATGTATTGGATTTTGGTGGGGATACTTTATCAACGCAAGACACGGAAAGCATTACAACACTTGATATCTCAGATGATACGGAGAAGGCAGACAGCATCTTAAATATCGGACAACCGGAACCTCAACCTGCGCCGGAGCCTGTTGTAGAAGCTGTTCCTGAACCGGAACCTCAACCTGCACCGGAGCCTGTTGTGGAAGCTGTTCCTGAACCGGAACCTCAACCTGCGCCGGAGCCTGTTGTAGAAGCTGTTCCTAAACCGGAACCTCAACCTGCACCGAAGCCTGTTGTAGAAGCTGTTCCTAAACCGGAACCTCAACCTGCACCGGAGCCTGTTGTAGAAGCTGTTCCTGAACCGAAACCTCAGCCAACACCGGAGCCTGTTGTAGAAGCTGTTCCTGAACCGGAACCTCAACCTGCGCCGGAACCTGTTATAGAAGCTGTTCCTGAACCGGAACCTCAGCCAGCGCCGGAACCTGTTATAGAAGCTGTTCCTGAACCGGAACCTCAACCTGCGCCGGAGCCTGTTATAGAAGCTGTTCCTGAACCGGAACCTCAACCTGCGCCGGAACCTGTTGTGGAAGCTGTTCCTGAACCGGAACCTCAACCTGCGCCGGAACCTGTTGTGGAAGTTACTCCGGAACCGGTGGATGTTGACAGCCAGTTATCCGATATGGCTAATTCTATTGTTTCAGAAAAAAATGAAGAACAAATATTATCGACGGCTGCGGATTTGCTTAAAAACGAACAAAACTCAGCAAGACCGGAAGATATTGAAATTATTGATGAAATGGATCATTCCACATCAGAAAATACGGACGATGTATTAGCTTTGCTTAAACAGTTAGATGTGTCTGAAAATTTAGAAAGAATGCAGTCGGCAGCACAAGAAGATATTGCAGACATTATCAAGCAGACAGAAGTAGAAAACGAACTCGAAACTGCTGTTCCCGTGGAGAATCTTGATGCACTTATGCCGGAGGAACCACAGGAAAGTGCTAATCTTTCTGATCTTGAACCAGTGATTGAAGAGCCGGTTTCCGAAGAAACTCCAGTTCAAGATTCCATTCCGATGGAGAATCTTGATGCACTTATGCCGGAGGAACCACAGGAAAGTGCTAATCTTTCTGACCTTGAACCTGTCATTGAAGAGCCAAAGGAAAGCCAGGCAGAGCCAGTCATGGAAATTACCAATGACATGTTTGACATGGGTTATGATCTGGATGATGAGCCACAGTATTCTGAGGAAAATATTGATTTGAGTGCATTCCAGGGAAGTATAAAAGATGCAGAGGAGATTAATAAACCTGCTTCGGATGCTCTTGATCTGGATGCAGCAGAAGCCGACTCAACTTCCAGTTTTGATATGTCTAACTTAGTTGCGGCCGCCATGAATACATTAACACATCATGAAGAAGAAAACAGCCTTGCTGCAGAAAATGAAGAAACTTCAAAGAATAATTCGATGGAAGAGACAGAGGGTGCTTCCACTGCAGAAACTGCAGCAGAGCCGGAACAACCGGATCCGTCAAAACTGGAAAAAGCTACGCTTGACTTTAGCAAAAACGACGATGAATCTCCAGATGCAAATCTTGATTTTGGCGAGGATGAAGATGAAACTCTATCTAATTTAGATTTTGTAGTAGAAGAAGAACCGGAAGAAGCAAATTTAGATTTCGAGTCCGATTTTGAATTTGACCCGGATGCGAATTTAGATTTTACAGAAGAAGAGGAAGAAAATCCGGACTTTAATTTGGATTACAAAGAAGATGATGATCCATTTGCGGAAACCTCAGCTGAATTTGAAGAAGAAACACAGGAAGTTTCCTTTGAAACAGAAGAACCGGAAGTGCAGCCGGAAGCGGAGCCTGCACAAGAACCTCTACTTGAACCGGATCTGACATTTGAATCCGGACTTCAACCTGAATTTAAGGAAGAACCTCAATCGGAACCGAAAGCACAGCTGCATTTTGAACAAGAGCCTCAATTGCAGCCGGATGTAGCAGATTATCAATTTGAAGCAGAAGCGGAGCCTGCTTTGGATTTTGAAGCAGATCTGGATACCGAAAATGCGATTGAAAGTCTGATTCCTCCGATGGACGATACATTATCCCATCAATTAGACGAAGTAATGACGGAATCTCAGGGAATAATAGCTGCCCCTACTATTGATGAGACAGATGTAGAAAGCATTGCAAGTCCGCCTGAACCGGTGGAAGAAGTTGTTGAACCTGAACATACAGCAGTTTCTTCTGATACAGAGCCAGAAGCACAGGAACCGGCACAGGAAGAAGTTCCATTTACACTTCACTTTGAACCTGTTAATCCGGATCAGGGCAGTTCTTTTGCCGAAGAAATGAACGACTTTGATGATGTTTCTTCTTTGATCATTGAAGATTATAACGAAGTTCCGACAGTTTCAAGTTTGGAAAAAAACCTAAAAAAACAGGAAAAAGAAAAGAAGAAAAACCGGAAAAAGAATGCGAAGAAGAAAGACGAGGGATTCTCACTTTCTTTGGATGAGATGGACGAAAAACAGGCCAGCGACCCAGAAGAAAAAGAGAAATTCAAGTATTCTTCCAGCATACCAATCCGTTCTACCAATATACCGGAAGTTGCAAAACCAAAAGAGGAACCAGCAAAGCCGGCAAATACCCGGGAAGCCTCCTCTCAAACTGCTGTCACCGGCTTGGAAGGTATTTCCAAAATCCAGTCAGTGACACCGGAAATGCTTGCGGAGGAAAGAAAAGAAGTGGAGCATCTTGAAGATGTTCATACACATCACGAAGAAAAAGTATATGCAGAAAAGAATATCTACGATAATGGTACGTTCCAGCGTGAATACTACCAGTTATATTATCAATAAAGAGAATTTACACAATTATGATATTCTCTGCATATTATAAGGATAGCAGAACCATAATATCCCATGTATAGCTCTCTATATGTGGGATATTTTTTAGCCAAATTTTATATTTTTTTTGAGAAATGTTATTGACAAAAAAAATAGCAAAGTTTATAATATTTTTAATCCCGATAAAAATGATAGGAATTAAAACAGTCGGACTTTTTCCAATCCTTTTTATCTAGGGAGAACAACTGTAATTCCACTGTTCAAAGGAGGATTGCAATGAAAATTTCAACGAAAGGACGTTATGGTTTACGCGCAGTCATTGATATTGCGATACATGGGGATTCCGAGCCGGTTTCCTTAAGTGATATTGCCGTTCGTGAAGATATATCCGTCAGTTATCTGGAGCAGTTGATTGCCAAATTGCGCCGGGCGGACATCGTAACCAGCGTTCGCGGAGCAAAGGGTGGTTATTCGCTTGCCAAGCCCAAAAATGAAATTTCTGTTGGAGATGTACTAAGAGCATTAGAAGGAGATCTTGCACCGGTAAACTGCTCAGAAGTCATTGAAAACGGAAGTCCCTGCAAAGAATCCAAACAATGCGTTTCCAAACTGGTATGGCAGCGCATTAGCGAGAGTATCAACAATGCTGTAGATAGTCTTATGATTTCCGATTTACTCGAGGAATCAAATTCAGATAAAATCTGCGGCTGTCAATAGAGAAAGGAGATCACAATGAGTAGATTTGTGTATTTAGATAATGCAGCAACAACATCAACAAAAAAAGAAGTCGTTGATGCTATGTATCCATTTTTTACAGAGAGCTTTGGAAATCCCTCCAGTGTATATGATTTTGCCGCCAAAAACAAAAAAGCGGTAAATGACAGCAGACAGACCATCGCCGATGCGCTTCATGCTGATGTACGTGACATTTACTTTACCGCAGGTGGAAGTGAATCCGACAACTGGGCATTGATTGCCACTGCAGAAGCTTATGAAAATAAAGGAAAGCATATTATTACATCAAAAATTGAACATCATGCCATTTTACACACCTGTGATTATTTGGAATCCCGTGGTTTTGAGATCACATATATTGATGTCGATGAAAATGGTATTTTGAAATTAGATGAATTGAAAAAAGCAATTCGCCCTGACACAATTTTAATTTCTGTTATGTTTGCTAACAATGAGATTGGAACCATTCAGCCAATCAAAGAAATCGGTGAAATTGCCAAAGAACACGACATTTTATTCCATACCGATGCGGTTCAGGCATTTGGTCAGATTCCGATCAACGTCGATGAACTTCATATCGATATGCTGAGTGCCAGCGGGCATAAACTCCACGGACCAAAAGGAATCGGTTTCTTGTATATTCGCAAGGGCTTGAAGCTTCGTTCTTTTATTCACGGTGGCGCACAGGAAAGAAAACGTCGTGCCGGTACCGAAAATGTACCGGGTATCGTAGGACTTGGAAAAGCCGTTTCCATCGCCGTAGAGACTATGGATGAACGAATCAAGCATGAAACAGAAGTCCGCGATTATATGATTGAAAAAATCAAAAAGACCATTCCGTATTGCCGATTAAATGGTGACCGCACAAAGCGTCTTCCAAATAATGTAAACTTTAGTTTTCAGTTTGTCGAGGGCGAGTCTCTGTTAATCATGTTAGACATGGAAGGAATTTGCGCATCCAGCGGATCTGCTTGTACTTCCGGATCTTTGGATCCTTCTCACGTATTATTGGCAATTGGTCTTCCTCACGAAATTGCACATGGTTCCCTTCGTATGACATTAAGTGAAGAAACCACCATTGAGGATGCCGACTATGTAATCGATAAATTGCAAGGTATCGTTGCAAAATTGAGAAGTATGTCTCCACTGTACGAAGATTTTGTAAAGAAAAATGCAGCAAAATAAGGAAAGGATGTATCGTAATGTATAGCGAAAAAGTAATGGATCATTTCAGTAATCCAAGAAATGTAGGAGAGATTGAAAACGCAAGTGGTGTTGGTACCGTTGGAAATGCAAAATGCGGTGATATCATGCGTATGTATTTAGATATTGACGATAATGGTGTAATTCAGGACTGTAAGTTTAAAACTTTTGGCTGTGGTGCTGCCGTAGCGACAAGTAGTATGGCAACCGAGCTGGTTAAAGGAAAAACCATTCAGGAAGCAATGGAAGTAACCAACAAAGCCGTTATGGAGGCATTGGATGGACTTCCTCCAGTAAAAGTTCATTGTTCCCTTCTTGCAGAGGAAGCCATTCATGCAGCCCTTTGGGATTACGCAGAAAAACATGGTATTAAGATTGAAGGATTATCAAAACCAAAATCGGATATTCATGAAGGCGAAGAAGATACCGAGGAAGAGTACTGATTCCGGATTTTATAAAAAATCAAAACACCGTAGATTTCAAATTATGAGTCTGCGGTGTTTTTACATTTTAAGTAACTATTCAGGACGCCCCTCCCATACATTGGATCCTGAATAGTTACCTTTTTAATCAAAAAGAATGAAATTGGCGAACATGATCCTTTACTGACACATAGCCGGAAAATCCAGCCTTTTGTGCCAGCATGGCAGCACGGTCAAAATCAGCCGCCACGCGGGAAATATCGTGGGCATCCGATCCAAAGATAATATTTTCGCCCCCAAGTTCCCGGAATCGTTTTATAATCTCAAAGCATGGATTTGGCATAATTCCACCATTTTTATATCCGGATGTGTTGATCTCCAGGATAATATTTCGCTCAAGAATAATCTTTAAGATTTCATCAATAAGCTCTGCATATTTTTCATAGTGATAAAACGCATAACCGGAAGGGAGATAACGTGTAATGTAATCCAAATGTCCAACGGTATCAATCCGAATCTCTCCCAGATTTTTAAGTTGTTCATAGGTTGTTTCAAAATATCGTTTCAGGCCGTTTTCCTCACCATAACTTTCCCAAAAATCCGGATAATAAGGATCCATATTTTCTACCAAATGAATGGATCCGATACAATATTCCAAATCACTGCGATTGCTCAATGCCACATTTTCCTCATAGGCATCGGATTTTAATCCAATTTCCACACCGGTATGAATTTCAATCTGCTCTTTATATTTTTCACGCAGAACAGCAATGGCTTCCCGATATTTCTCAAAATCAAACCGGAACGGTTTTTCGCCTTTCCCAAGCTCCCAGTCATAGGTAACCGGAAAACGGTAATCCATATGATCGGTAAAAGTAATTCCACAGAGTTTTCGCCGGATCGATTCCCGAATCATATTTTCCATCGGTTCTTCACTATCCGTTGAAAACTGTGTGTGCATATGTGCATCGTATTGAACCATATTTTTTCCTCCTAATGAACTTCCTCAATGCCATCGATATCCGGAGATACCACCATGGAATAATTTGTATAATAAACGACAAATCCAGGTTTGCTTCCATTTGGTTTCTTGACATTTTTCTTTTGCGTGTAATCAATCTCAACTTTGTCCGAAGATGCTTTTTGTGAAAAATGTGCCGCCAGGCTTGCTGCCTCTTCAAATGTCCGTATCGGCGGTTCCTCGTTATTGCACTGGACAATGACATGCGAACCCGGTGCCTGTTTTACATGGAACCACCAATCATTTCCGGTCGCTGTCTTAAACGTCAGCATATCATTTTGGTAATTATTTTTTCCCACATACATGTCATAGCCATCACTTGAACGGAAGTGAAGCGGCTTGCTTTTTGGCATTGCCTTGCTATTTTTATTTTTCTTTCCTGCATGGCTTTTCATATAACCGCTGTCAATCAATTCCTGCTTGATCAGCTGGAGATCTTCCTCTTGTCTGGCGATATCAAGCGCCGTAAGAATCGTTTCCAAATGATCGATCTGCATCTGCGTTTCTTCAATCTGAACCGTAACCGCTTCAAAGGTTCGCTTTAACTTATTGTAACGGTCAAAATATTTATTGGCATTTTCTGCCGGCGTTTTCGTTGGATCGATAGGAATCGAGAGTTCCGAGCCATCATAATAGCTCGTACAGCGCAGCACTTTGTCTTCCGGCGACAGCTGATATCCGTACGTGTTGATATGTTCACCATACACTTTAAAACGTTCCCGTTTTTCGGTATCTTTTAACTGCTTGCGCTGAATGTCGATCTTTTTCTGGTCACGTTCCAGAAGATTGGTTACATTTTTACGCAAATCCGCGGATTTCTGACGGATTCTCTGAATCATTTCCTTTTCGCCGTAAAACACTTCGATCATCCGGCTGACCGATTCAAACGGACGGTGTTCGTATCCTTCGGCCTCATATCGTTTCATTTCAAAAGCCGAAAATTCAACCGGTTCCCCATTATGAAACACAATTTCCGGTTCGAAATTTCCATTTTTTACATGTTCCATCAAAGCACGCAGACAGGAGAGAAGCGTGGACAATTGATTTCCGTTGCAGGAAGCAAAAGGATCGTCTCCATCCAAATGACAGCGGTAAGCCACTTCCTGTGCCATGGAAAAACTAAACCCGGTAAGATAATTACACAAGCCTTTTGCAATTGACACCGGCTGTTTTGTCAGTTCTGTCATCCACAATTCCGTCGTAAGTTCAAAAGGATTATGTTTTTCGCGCGTATTTGGAATAAAATACGTCCTTCCCGGCAACACTTCACGTACAGAGCTTACCAGAGCCGAAACATGCCGGATACTGTCCACGATCTTATTTTCTTCATCCAAAAATATAATATTACTGTGTTTTCCCATAATCTCAATTACAAGATTGCGGTGCACCAAATCTCCAAGTTCATTTCTGTTTTCAAATTCTATAAAAATAACGCGTTCCAGTTCATGCTGATAGATACGGCAGATCCGTGCACCACTTAAATGTTTTCTTAACAGCATACAAAAATTAGGAGCTGTAAGGGGTGCCGTTTTGCTCTTATCCGTCAAATAAATAAGTGGGAGAGAAGGACTTGCCGATAAAACCAGCCTCCACGTCTGCCGGTTGTTTTTCACAGCAAGGATCAATTCGTCCTGCTCCGGCTGTGAAATTTTTTGTAAATGACCACCTGTCAATCGATCCGACAGTTCTTTTGTCAGGGCAGCCATCAAAAAGCCATCAAAAGCCATATCAAATTCCTCCATCTTATATTTCTTTTCTCATTATACTATAATCCGCGGACAGGGTCAAACTTCAAAATTTCAAAAAAACTCACAGAAATCTTGACTTATGCGTCTTTCTCCTTTATAATAATACGGAATGCATAGATTCATTTTTTAATTTTGGAGGACGTTATGATAAGAAGTATGACCGGCTACGGCCGTTATGAAGCTGAAAATGAAGAATCCAGACTGGTTGTTGAGATCAAGTCGGTAAATCATCGTTACTGCGATATTTCTATACGACTTCCAAAAAATCTGAATCCTTTTGAAAATATCATCCGTAAACAATTAAAAGACCGGATCAGCCGTGGAAAAATTGATGTATTTGTAACGTATGAAAAAGTCTCGAAAGCCGAGGGCAGTATTACGTATCATCCCGATATGGCACAGGCTTATGTTCAATTGATACAACAGTTATCCAATGATTTTTCTCTGAATCACGGTTTGGATGCTGCCGCGTTATCCCGTTATCCGGATGTATATACGATGGAGGAAGCGCAGGTTGACGAAGAAAAACTTCAAAAACTGGTTTACGAAACCGTAGATGGAGCATTGACAAACTTTATTCACTCCAGAGAGATCGAAGGTGAATTATTAAAAGTTGATCTGCTGAAAAAACTTGAATTTTTAGCGGAACTTGCAGAAAAAATTGAGAAACGCTCTCCGGAAGTATTTGCCGAATACAAAGAACGGCTTACTGCCAAAGTTAATGAAACACTGGCAGACGGCAATTTAGACGAAAGTGTTCTGGCGACAGAGCTGGTCATCTATGCAGATAAAATCTGTGTGGATGAAGAGTTGGTACGCTTAAAGAGTCATATCAGCCATATGCGTAACACACTTGAAAAAGAAGAAACCGTTGGCCGTAAACTGGATTTTATTACGCAGGAATTAAACCGCGAGGCAAATACGACATTATCAAAAGCCAATGATATTGTTATTGCGGATCTTGGTATCATGCTGAAAACGGAAATTGAAAAAATCCGTGAACAGATACAAAATCTTGAATAGTTTTGGGAAAGGACGGCACTCATGGCTTTTATCAATGTTGGATATGGAAATATTGTTAATACAGAAAAAATCATCAGCGTGATCAATTATGAGGCAGCTCCCATAAAACGCATGGTTCAGACAGCAAAAGATGCCGGCCTTGCCATCGATGCTACCTGCGGCAAAAAAACAAAAGCTGTCATTGTTATGGAAAACCATATGATCGTGTTAAGTTCGCTATTACCGGATACGATCACAAATCGATTAAATAATAGTTACATTACTAGTTAATAAAAATAGATAGGAGATTGCAATGAAAAAAGGTATTCTTACTGTCGTTTCGGGATTTTCCGGAGCAGGAAAAGGTACGATCATAAAAGAACTTCGAAAAAAATATGACTATGAACTGTCGATTTCCGCCACAACCCGCAAGCCCCGCAAAGGCGATGTTGATGGTGTCGATTATTTTTTCAAAACAAGGGAAGAATTTGAACAGATGATCGAAGAAAACAAATTGATTGAATGGGCAGAATACGTAGGAAATTACTACGGTACGCCAAAAGAATATGTAGAACAGCAGCTGAAAGCCGGAAAAGATGTCCTCTTAGAGATTGAAATGCAGGGCGGTATGTTAGTAAAAAAACAATTTCCGGATGCTATGCTTGTCTTTGTAACTCCACCAAGTGCAGAAATATTAAAGGATCGGCTGACCGGTCGTGGCACTGAGAGTGCGGAAGAGATTGAGCGCCGGTTACACCGTGCTTCTGAGGAAGCAGATTTTATGAAACAGTATGATTATATTCTGGTAAATGACTCACTGGAAGCGGCGGTAGAAGACCTCCATCACCTCATTCAGTCTGGACATCATAAAACCGCATATTGCGCTGAATTGATCAAATCAATGACGCAGCAGTTAAATACATTGGTAGGTAAATAAAGAAGGGAGAGCAACATGAATCAGACAGATACAGAACAGGAAGAAGAGAACATACCTGAAACTGCCAAAACAATTGATAAAAATGCAAAAAAAGAAAAGAAAAAGCGCTCGAAAGTCAGTTATGCGATAGAATATGCTATTTATGTGGCATTGATTCTCTTATGTATATTCTGGGTACCGGAACATGTCCTTCAGCGAACTGTAGTAAAAGGGGAATCCATGGAAAATACACTTCATACAAACGAGAGTTTGCTGGTGGAAAAAGTTTCCTATCATTTTAAACAGCCATCGCGTTATGACATTATTGTATTCTATCCATATGGAAAGAATGGTGATGAAGTTCCGGAAAGTATGAAAGATCAATTGGAAATTGATACTACGGCTTCCGGAGACCAAGAAGAAGATTCCGAATTGTATGTAAAACGTGTATTTGGTCTTCCAGGGGAAAAAATTCAAATTATTGGAAATGACATTTATGTCAATGACAAAAAAATTGATGATCCTTATGCGAAAAATGCGATGAAAGACGGAGATGCCGGTGTGGCATCTGAGCCGATCACATTGGGCGAAGATGAATATTTTGTTCTTGGTGATAATCGCGAAGTAAGCCTAGACAGCCGCGAACTTGGCCCGATCAAAGAAAAAAATATCGCCGGCCACGTTGTTTTGCGTATCTGGCCGCTTAAGAAATTTGGAACACCATAATGAATGGATACAAAGATAAAAAATAGATATAGAAATTATGTGGAAATTTGAAAGGAGATCTTTATTATGTTACACCCATCTTATAATGATTTAATGAACGTCGTAAACAGTGATGTTGAACCGGGAGAACACCCGGTAGTTAACAGCCGTTATTCCATCGTACTGGCAACTGCAAAACGTGCCCGTCAGCTTATTGCCGGTTCCCAGCCTCTGGTATCGGGAAAATATCCAAAACCTCTCAGTATTGCAATTAAAGAATTGTCCACTTCTGCAATTAAAATTGATACAGAAGAAGAGGCACGCGCAAAGAGAGAAGCTGCTGCACTTGCTGCAGAGCAGGCCGCTACAGCAACAGAAACCGCAGATTCTGACGAGCCGGAACAAAAGGTTACAGAAGAAACTGCAACAGAAGAAACGGATACCGAAGCTTAAATAATTTTAGAGTGCTTGATACAGGCAGCCAGTCCTTGGATTCGTCCGGGAATTGGCTGCCTTTTATTTTCTTTTTTTCGTAACTATTCAGGTCCCCCTTCCCACATTCGCATTTCGAACACTTCGTGTTCTTTCTCGCCTTTGACAAGGCTAAAAATGCTCATATGTGGAGGGGGAGCCCTATTAGGATTTTTTGCATGGAAAGCAATGTCTTTTACGTGCAAGCACGACGATTCATTGCTTTCCATGCAAAAAATCCCGAATAGTTACCTTTTTTTCAAAAAACAATTGACAAACGCATGTTCGCGTGGTATGATAACATCATAAACAGATGTTCGGATTGTTTGTTCGGATGTTATGTTCGATTCATTAGTTGTTATGTTTTACTATCCTAAGGAGTGATTTGTTATGAACAGAAGAAGGAAAATGTCGATTTTACACTGTCTCTTAGTTGTTTTTATTATTCTTGGATGCTTTGCCGTATTCCAGAACATTAATGCAAAGACAACCACAACCTCCAAAATGACCGTTAGCAGATATGAATCTGTTCTTGTGTATGAAGGAGATTCCGTTTGGTCAATCGCGAAAGATCATTTGAAAAATGCCGACGAAGAGCAGTTAACCTCTTATGTAGAAGAAATTAAAGAAATAAATAACATTTCTCAGGAAGGAATGATTTACGCCGGACGTTATCTTATCCTTCCTATTTATGAGAAAATTGAAGCTATTTAACAAGTGTATTATTACCCCCTGCCATAATTGTGCCAAGAAGACTTGCTACAATTAAAGACAAGATGTAACATAACCGTTACATAAAGATAATACTACTATAAAAGGGGCGAACTTACAATGAATACACCAAAAGCGACACCATTTCGGAAAATACTTTTTTCTTTCCTGACTTTACTTTTATTCGGAATCTTTTTCTTTCCTGCCACCAGCCAGGCGGCGACTCTTAAAGTGAAGTTAAATGGCAAAACCACCTATTATAGAAAGACACAGTCTATCGTAAGATATCAGAACAAGACCATTACAAAAAGTTCTCGTAAGGGACTTACCATTAAAGGCACACGCATGGTATCTTACAAAGATGTTTTTAAAAAGGGCTTGAAGGTAAAAACATCATATAGATCCTCTAAAAAAAGACTTACTTTTTCACGCAATGGAATTAAAGTAACCCTTACTGTCGGCAGTAAAAATGCTTATGTAAACGGGAAAAAATATCGCTTAAGTGTTGCGCCGACAAAGGTAACTTATGTTCGTAAACGAACCTCTGCAATATTAGTACCTGCAAAATTTTTATGTAAACATCTCGGCTTTCAATATAGGGCAAAGGGTTCTATTTTAACAATGACAAAACAATTTATGTACTCTTATCAGGAAAAAGATGCAAAAACTGTTGTTTATTCTAATTCCTTTACATTTAACGACAAATCTAACAAATTGGCTTCCATGCCGGCACTAAAAATATCCGGTTCAATGTATTTACCTGCGGAAGAAACATTAAGTAATGTTATCGGTTTAAATTACAATTATAATGCGGATACCCAGACACTCGATATAGAAAATACGGTTACGAATAAAAAGGTAAAATTGGTTTTAAATGAAACAACAATGACCGTAAACGGGGCACCGGTTTCTCTTTCCACACCGATGTATCTTGTCACAAGAAAAGATAAGAACAGTGAAGTTTTATGTATTCCTGCCAAAAAAGTTCTGACGGCACTTGGATATTCCTACAAATGGGATAAGAAGAAGACATTGATCTCTGTTCATGATCTGATTTATTTTGACTGGACAGCAGATACAAAAAAAGCAACCAATGCATCTGTCAATTATATTACTGCTGCAAAAGCAACTTATAACCCAGCGATCCAATGTATTTCTTTTGAAATCAAAGGTACGAAAACAGACATTATGGATCAGGTTGCCGTTACTAGAAGTGGAAAAGTAATTACCGTTACTATCCCAAAAACTTCCAAATATCTACTTGAACAGTTTTCCTTTGCAAAGTTTGTATCTGAAATTGAAAAATTTGAAGTCGTAGAAGATGGAAGTGATACGATTACTATGCAGATTTCCTGTTTTGGAGAATCTGATTTTGCTTATTCTTCTCTGGATGGAACACTTACGATCAATATCATGGGAGAGTATGTAGGAAATTATGCCTTAAAATTCAAAAAGCCTGCAGGAGTAACGATTAACTCAGTAAAAAATGAAGATTTGTACCAAAGCAATAAATTCAAGATTATAGTTCCCGGAAATCAGGTCGACTTTTATAATCAAAATCCAATTGTGATCAGCAGCAATGTAGTTACCGGAATTTCTACTGCTTTGGTAAACGGTAATACAGAAATCACCGTCAATACCTCAAAACTTCAGGGGTATAAAATATATGAAAAATCTGACTCCTTTGTAGTTGCGATTGGCGATCCTCGTACGATTTATAAAAATATCGTCGTATTAGATGCCGGACACGGTGGATATGATTCCGGTGCAACTCATAATGGAACCAAAGAAAAAGACCTTAACTTTAAGATCATTTACACCTTAATGAAAGGTTATTTTTCCTCCAATGCCCCTGAAACCAAAGTTTACTGGAGTCGAAGTTCCGATGTATTTGTTACTTTGTCTAAACGAGCTGCTTTTGCAAGTAAAGTGGGCGCAGATATTTTTGTCAGCCTGCATATGAATTCAGCCTCTAGTTCCAGTGCTAACGGAACAGAAGTATATTATACTGCAACGAATAACGCAAGCAGTTTTTCAGGCGTAAACAGTAAAATCATTGCTACTTTATTTAAAAACAACCTGGTAACAAGACTTGGCACTACAAACCGAGGAGTAAAAACAGCAAAATATTATGTCACAAATCATAATACTGTACCCGCCGTTTTGATCGAACTTGGATTTATTTCCGGAAGCCACGATTATGCAAAGTTAACAAATCCGTCATTCCAAAGTAATTCCGCTAAGGTTATATATGATACAATCAATGAAATATTTACAACCTATCCAACAGGGCGTAAATAAAACAATTTCCTCAAATTAATCCTTAATAAAAAAGAACCGGAACGCCTATTCCATTAAGCGTTCCGGTTCTTTTACTATCATTTCATTACAATTTCACTTATTTTTCTTTTCGCAGGGAGACTGCTTTGGCAGCCATTCGCTTTCGATCTTCACCAAGTGCCGCATAATGCTTTCTCGTCGTATTTACATCATTATGGCCTAACACTTCAGCCACCAGATAAATATCGCTTGTTTCGCGGTATAACGACGTTCCATAAGTGCTTCTCAATTTGTGTGGTGTAATATGTTTAATCGAAGTGATCTGACTTGCACAATCTGTCACCAGATTTTCTACTGACTGTACACAAATTCGTCTTTTTTGTGCAGAGAGGAAGAGTGCATGTTCATGTCCCTCCTTGGTAACAATATGTTTGCGCTGTTCCATATAATTGAACAATGCCTCCGCCACTTCATCACCAAAGTAGACAAAATCTTCCTTTCCGCCTTTTCGTATGATTCGGATACGGTTATTCTTAAAATCGACATCCTCGACATCCAATCCCACGCATTCCGAAACACGAATACCGGTTCCCAGCAGAAGAGTAAAGAGTGCCAGATTCCGCACTTTATTCTTTTCAAAATAAACCTTTTTCATCCCGGACATTTTTTCGCCGCCATGTTCGACATAGTCTAATAGCTCCGCAACTTCATCGTATTCCAGACGAATAATTTCTTTTTTATGAAGTTTTGGCATATCCACGATCAAAGTAGGATTATTAGAAATCAATTCCCGTTTATAATAATAGGCATAAAAACTTCGTAATGCGGCCAATTTTCTATGTAATCCCTGTTCCTGGTTTGTATGTGTTTTTCCCTCGTCATCCACATATAACTTCAAATATTCTAAATATTCTTCAATATCAACTGCCTGTAATTTTTCAAGATCCTGCAATTGGATTTCTTTAATATCTTTATTTTTAAAATAAGGATTCGACTGAATTAAAAAACGAAAAAACAACCGGATATCATACACATAAGATATTCTTGTTTTTGCTGAAGTATTTGGTTCAATCGCTCGAAAAAAATCTTTGCTGAAACGTGGCATCGTATCCAGTACCTCACGCAGTTTCAGGGTATTTGCATTTATGTTTTCCTCATGATAAGTCACACGATTCTTAGCAGCCATGGGCATTTCCTCCTTTATAATATAAGTATAGCACATTCTTTAAAATTTGTATACCTCTTTTTGAAAAACTGGAGTTTGTCCAATAGAGTTATATGCAAGATACACGCGCTTCCTCCGCTGACTCCACATAGTAATCCCGCCAAACGAGTGCTTCCACGGCTTTTAGTATTAAAAAAAGACATATCACAATGGGTATGTCTTTTCATTTTAATCCTGATTATTTTGAATAATCTTTTGCAGTTCAAATAATTCCTCCGTCGTTAATTTTTTATTTCCAATATACTCTTGTATAAAACAGGTAAACGAATTATGATACAAATTCTTCATCAATACCGAAGTCTCAATTTCCTGAACATCTTTTTTAGATATCGCCGGACGACATAAAAAACCTGGATCCTCGCGAGTAATTGCGCCTTTATCAATCAAACGTTTGATATATGTATAGGTCGTATTTTTTTCCCATCCAATGTATTCTTTAATAATTTTCGAAATATCTTTTGCAGCGAGAACTTTGTTGCTCCATAGCAACTCCATAACGTTTAATTCCCCTTCATGTAAGCGTATTTCCTTTTCTTTTTGCTGGCTCATTTCTTATCATGCCTCCTCCTAAGCCATATTCGCGTTTGTTCTTCAAGTGTAGAATCGCGCACGGCGCACAAAATCAAGAAAGTAATTTTATTCTACTACAATAGAACTCCCACGTCAAGGGCATTTTTTAACAATTTTATGCCAATGTTTTTAGTAACTTTTCAAAATAATCTGGGAGTGGTGCTGAAAATTCCATGTATTCTTCAGTTGTAGGATGAATAAATCCAAGGGTTGCCGCATGCAATGTCTGACCCTGCAAATTCTTAAATTTGCTATTTACAGGGCCATATACCTCATCGCCTAAAAGCGGATGTCCGATATGTGACATATGAACTCGGATTTGATGTGTTCTACCGGTTTCTAATCGGCATTCAATGTAATTGAATTTATGATTCAGATGATCCAAAACCTTGTAATGTGTGATTGCTTCCTTGCTGTTCTTTTCCGTTACCATACGTTTTTTGCGGTTTGTCGGATGACGGCCAATCGGCGCATTGATCATCCCCTCGTCTTCTGAAAAATTATTGTAAACGATGGCACGATAACTTCGCGTGATCGTATGGGCACGCAGCTGATCGGCAATTTTCTGGTGCGCCTTATCATTTTTACAAACGATCAATGCTCCTGTCGTATCTTTGTCAATACGATGAACGATTCCCGGCCGCAGCACACCATTGATTCCGGACAAATTGTCACGGCAATGGTACAAAACCGCATTGACCAGTGTATCTTCATAATGCCCCGGTGCTGGGTGAACGACCATTCCTTTTGGTTTATTGACCACCAGAACATCATTGTCTTCATATAAAATATCTAACGGAATATCCTGCGGTTTGATCTCCAGTTCCTTTGGATCCGGAAGAGAAACATTTACAATGTCACTTTCCTGAACCGCTGTTTTTGTTTTTGTCTGTATATTCTTATTAATCGTAACTCTACTTTCTTTGATCAGTTTCTGTATGTAGGATCGAGACAGATCCATACATCTTCCGGCAATATACTGGTCCAGACGCAATCCATCCTCTTCTGCTGTTACTTCGTATTGCAACTCTCGTTTCATGTTTCATCAATCCTCTTTTTCAAAATCATCTTTATAGCGGAATATTAACGCATATATAAGCAGTACAGCGGCAATGGTAACATAACAGTCTGCCACATTAAAAACCGGAAAATTAATGGCGGAAACATAGATAAAATCGACTACGTAGTGATGCCAAAAACGATCGATGCAATTTCCCAATGCACCAGCTGCTAACATGCAGAAAATAATTCGTAAAAACAAAAATCTCTTTTCATAAGATAATTTGAAATAAGTATAAAAAATAACACCTAAGATCAATAGGGAAAAACCTCCGAGAATCCAGGTGCTATTTTGAAAAAGCCCCCAGGCAGCTCCTTTATTTTCCAAATAATGCAATTCTAAAATATTGGGAATGATCGTAATATCATTCCCAATTAAATACATAGATGCTATTTTCTTTGTCAATTGATCCAAGAAGGTAAGGAAAACAAAAAGTACCGCCATCGTAATATGGGTTTTTCTTTTTGAAATTATCGTCATTAATCTTTATTCCTTTCCATTTTGTAAATTGATCAGAAATCCACCGATCCTAAAAACTCAAAAGGGTCATCTGTTTTCTTTTCTTTATTATTCATATTCAGATCCTGAAGCAGGGAATCCAGTGTCGGAACAAGGTCCTCATTTTTTGCCACCTTGTCTTCCGGTTCAAGCTGATCCACCGCTTTCGGCTGCTCTTTTTCTTCCAACTCATCATCCATAGACGTGAATGTTACATCAATCGGTTTTACCGGTGTCGCCTCCACAGGCGTGGTAACTGCTGCTTCCGTTACTGTTTTCACAGGTTCTTCCGGTATTTTTACCGTTTCTTTTTCTTCTTTTGCCTCTTCCTTAGCCGTTTCCGCTGCTTCTTCTGCAGACACTTCCGGCTGAGTTTCCTCTTTTGGCTCTTGAGGCTGTACTTCCGGCTCCTGCTCTTTTACCGCTTCCAGTGTGTCACGGAGATCAATCGTATCGGCACTTAAAATCTCTGCTGTACGATCTTCCTCAGACATTTCCGTGGTTTTCGGTGCAATTTGTTTTTCTTCTGTTTTTACCGGTTGTGGAGCCACAGTAACTTCATTGTCCTTTTCTTCTGCCGGAGTACTTTCTGCTGTCGTATCCTTCTGGCTGTCTTTTACAGTCCCTTCCGGCTTTTCCTGTGTTGAAACGGTTTCTTCTCCTGCCGCTTTCGATGTATCCAGATCTTCCGGTTTATGGATATCAAATTCCGATCCTTCAACAAGCTGAAGCTGTGCGCTGGCAGCCTCTTTTAACTGTAACTTATACTGATTAAACTGCTGGATCAGCTGCATCGATTTTTCGCGGATTTTCTGATACTCTTCCTCGGCATTGTTAATAATCTTATCTGCATGCAGATGTGCTGCTTTCTCAATGGACTCTGCCTTCAAAATGGCAGCATCTTTTGTCTCTTTTGAAGTCTTTTCAGCAAGAATCAGAGCTTTTTGCAATGTTGTCTCGATGGAACGATAATACTGCACGCCGTCGCTCAATGTCTTAATCTTGCTAGTGAGGTCGTCACGTTCTGCCTGCATCTGACGCTCTTTATTGCGGAGTTGTTCTGTCAGTTTTGCATTTTCTTCCGTCAATTGTTTATAATTGTCAAATACCAGTTCAAGATAAGCATCCATCTCATCTTTTTCGTATTTTTTTCGCTTTGCCTCTACTTTTTTATTTTGTAATTCAATTAAAGATAACATATGTATTTCCTCCTGAATGCATTAAAATTCACGGTTAATGGTAGGCATGGTATCTGACTGCTCTTTAACCTGGTCTAATGTATCTCCACTAATGTCTACCTGCTCTGGCGTAAAAATAAAAACATATTTTGAAATCTGGTGATATTTTCCATTGATTGCATAAATACAACCGGAAATAAAGTCCATAATGCGCTGTGCATCATCGGCATCAAATCCTTCAAGATTTACTACAACCGGTTTTGACTCTAATAGTGTATTACATATTTCCTGTGAATCTTCAAAAGAAGATGGGAATATAATCTTTACCTCTGAAATGGTTCGATTCAGGGAAACTACTTTGGGTTTTGGTCCGCGGAATCCACCCATTTTTCCTTTTTCTTCCGATGATTCTTTTGCGGTATTACGGCTGCTTCTGGCAGCTGTCGTACGCTGCGGTGCCTCTTCCTCATAATCATCTACATAGTTTTCGAATTCATCTTCTTCATCCATACCATCTAAATTAAAAAAATTAATAAGTCCTTTTAAACTCATACGATCAAACCCTCTCTATCTGTATCTTAATATTGTCTGCTTCCAAATATACCGGTACCAACACGAACATAAGTTGCTCCTTCTTCAATGGCAACCTCATAGTCTCCGGTCATACCCATAGAAAGCTCATTCATACTAATATTATCAATGTTTTTGGCGTTGATGTCAACTAGTAATTTACGTAAATTTTGAAAATGTATCCGATTTTCTTCCGGATTTTCCACAAATGGTGCGATCGTCATAAGACCGCGTACCTTAATGTTCGGAAATTTCGCGATTTCACGGATCACTTCTTCGGTCTCTTCCGGCATCAATCCAAATTTTGACTCTTCTTTGGCAACATTTACCTCGATCAATATATTGGCAGTTTCACCGATTTTTTCATATTCCTTCTGAATCTGCTCTGCCAGACGAAGAGAATCTACCGAATGAATGCGGGCAACTTTTCCGGCGATCTGGCGAACTTTGTTACGCTGCAAATGACCGATCAGATGCCATTCTACGTTTTTCGGAAGTTCCACTTCCTTTTTTACAATTTCCTGTACTTTATTTTCACCAAAAATTGAGACACCTGCCTGCATTGCTTCCTGCATCATCTCAATCGGCTTCGTTTTACTAACTGCGATCAACGTGACATCGCTTCGAGAACGTCCACTTCGTTCACAGGCTTTCTCAATCTTTTCTTCTACTTTTTTTAAGTTTTCTGTTACCATTTTTCTTCCTCCTAACGGCTGATTTATTGTATAAAATCATTTTCATTTAGCAGTTTTGGATTTACCACAATATGGTCATAATTGGAGATTCCTCCGCTCGTATTTGGTGAAACGATCGTATACTCATTATTTTCATATATTTTTTCAATCTTCCGGAATTGACAGTATCCGGTATTTACACAGTAAACCCCTTCCACACTTTCCTGCGTGCTCAGTGTAACCTGATCTGTCGTAACAGAATCTACGATGGTATCTCCGGGTGCCAGAATTGTGTCATTGACATAATACTTATCGTCCTTCACACTCGCATTTTCAAGCGAGACAAACGTTTTTATTTCTTTTCCGGACTTATCGTAGGTCACTTTTAAGACACCCGGAACATTTGCCTCTTCTATCTTTTGTGAACCATTTGTTACATACTCTTTTGGTATCACGGTCATTTTCTTCTTGATGATAGAAGAATTTGGAATTTTGTATCCGGTTGCCGCATTGAGATTTAACTCAATATCAAGATAGCGGTCATTTAAGTATCTTCCCATATAACGTCCGGAGGACAATACAGCAAACTGCGTTCCCGCATTTTCCTGAAACGTGAGGGCACAGTTAAAGGACACCTGATCCTTTTTTACTGTTATGCGGACAGTTGTCTGGTCTTTCAATTTCTGATAAAGCGTGTCGGTAAGCGGAACGACAATCTTCCATTCATCACTCGTTACTAATTTATAAACCGGTACATCGGCTTCGACTTTCTCAGCGGAACTCAGCTGGTCTCTCTCAACAGAGGTCGTATCTTTAAACAGATCCGGATTGATCCGGTCCAAGGTAATATCTTCATAACCATCTACCGAATACGAAATCACCCCCGGATTTGCCGCCTTGGATTTCACAATTTCATCGGATTTGGATGCTTCGGACAACTGTTTTTTAATATCACTGTACAGATTGCTGCGGCTTTGTTCAAATATCGTATTTTCAATGTCATAATGGAAATCTTTTACTGTATAATAACTTGCCTGATTGTAATTGCTATAGTAATCACTGATCACTTCACGCAATTTCTGTATATCGGAGCTGGTCGTCTGATGATCGGACTGTACCTGCTCTAAAAGATCGTTTACCGTTCCGTTCTTGTCAATCGTATAAACGACTTCTTTTTTTCCCACCTTGCTTTGGTCTGCATGATAAAAATTGATATATCCCGCCTGCTCGGAATACACAACCGATTCTTCGCGTAATATAAAACCGGTCAATGTACTGTCATCGGCGATGCTTGTTTCATTTACTTCATAAATGCTGATATGTTCATCATGAAAATAATTCCAGGAAATAACAACGACATACACAATAATAATAAGCAGTATCAGCAATGCAATATTCGGTTTAAACGGTTTTCGATATTTAACTACTGTTCTATTTTTTTTCAAAACCGGAATGCTTCCTTTCTTTTAGATGATACAACCATTTTTCATGAATAAAAATATACTTTTTGTAAATAACTAACATTACTACAAAAGGAGGTTTCTCAATATGAAAACAATTGACTATATTGCACTGACACTTGTCATTATCGGTGCCATCAACTGGGGATTGATCGGATTTTTTGGTTTTGACCTCGTCGCTTTTATCTGCGGCACTATGTCCATTTTATCCCGGATCATATATGCTGTTGTCGGTATCTGTGGTCTTTATGCGATCAGTTTTTGTGGAAGGTTAAAAAACTAACCCATTACTGGCGAACCAACTCGCGCCAATCCAGATCTCCACGTTCCAAGGCCTTCACAAGCAGCTCCGCTGTCGCAACATTGGTAGCCAACGGGATATTGTGAACATCGCATAGTTGAAAAAGTGTCGTAACTTCCGGTTCATGAGATTTTGGCGTGAGTGGATCGCGTAAAAAGATAACGAGATCGATATCATTATTCTCAATCTGCGCACCAAGCTGTTTCTCGCCTCCCAGATGCCCGGCAAGATATTTATGAATATTCAAATTTGTAACTTCTTCTACCAGTCTTCCTGTCGTAGCCGTCGCATAAATATCATGTTTGCATAATATTCCACGGTACGCAATACAGAAATTCTGCATCAAGATTTTCTTTGAATCATGGGCAATCAATCCAATGTTCATGTATATTCCTCCTTAGAAGTATCATTTTTTCCAAGATAAATTGTTTTCCAATGCCAGACTTTCAACAAAACTGCTGCTATTTCCACGTGTCGGCTGAATCTGAATATTGATCAATACTCCAATCGCCATCGCATTGCTTAACATGGACGACAATCCATTGCTCAAAAACGGAAGCGGAAGTCCTGTATTGGGCAGTAACCTTGTCACTACGCATATATTAAAAAATGTTTGAAAGCAGAAAAGGGAGCCAATTCCAAGAGCAATCATCATTCCGAGATAATCTCTCGCATGTTTGGCTGCGATAAAGCATTTAATAATAATGATCGACAACAAACCTAATATGATCAGGCAGCCGATAAAACCAAATTCCTCGCTGATCGGAGCCCACACAAAGTCACTTTCGATGACATCAACTGAATTATAGTTTCGGTTTTCGCTGAGACCATCCATCAACAGTTTTCCATACAATTTTCCTGAGGCAATCGATAATACCGAGTTGTTTTGCTGGTACATAACACCAAGTGCCTCTGTCTCCGGATGAAGCCATCCGGTAATACGCCGAAGCTGATACCCATGAAGCAGTTTCTGCCCCGGCTGCTGGATATACCATATCAGAAATCCGGCAATTGGAATCAATACTGCCACCACCGGACCAATGATCTTTTTACTCATACCCGAACACAATATCATCATCACAAGAACGATCATAATAACAACACTTGAGGAAAGATCAGATTGTACCAAAACAAATGCTGTCGGCAGCAGCGCAATCGCACAGGCAAGAAAAAACGTTTTAAACGAGTCCAGCCGTTCACGATATGCCATAAAGAAAGACGCCAGCGTCAATATCACAACGATTTTACATACCTCCGATGGCTGAAACATAACTACTTTAAAATCCAGCCAGCGGTAAGAATCCGTATGTGCATTGGAACCAAGGGGAGAAAAACGGGTTCCTGCAACCATCAGTGTCGTAATAATATACAAAATGGGAACATACATACATAATGTGTGGTAATCAATTAAGGAAAAAACAAGGATTACACAAAGCCCCATTCCAATTGTAAAAATTTGTCTTTTCGCGGACCCCACCTGTCCTGAGGACGGAATAATTGATAATATAAAGGAACTGATCAAAAATAAAATAAAAACTACCACTACTAAAAGAACGTCAAAGCGTTTGAAATTGTAATGTTTGGACAAAAACCAATTTGACACCCGTTCTTTTATATTTGTTATTGTTACCATGTCTGCCTGTCACCACCATTACTTGGTTTGTTTAATACTCAAAATCGGAATGTTTGCAAAAATTGCATTATTCCCTTCGGATTCATTTTGTTCGATTTTTATATCAAGACCACTCTGGTCAATTTCAACATACTTGGAAAGAACATTAATAATGTCTTTCTGAATCTGCTCCATAATGTCCGGAGAACAATTCGCACGATCGGAAACTAAGACCAGCTTCAGTCTGTCTTTTGCTACATTTCCGGAAGATTTTTTCCGGAAAAAATCTGCAAATTTCATAATTTTCATCTCCTTTTAGTTGTTTTTAAATTTACTCTTTATCTTTGAGAAAAATCCTGTTCCTTTTGAGAGATCCAATAACGGAACTTCTTCCCCCATAATGCGTTTGCATATATTTTCATAAGCTTGTCCTGCAAGGGATTTGCTTCCAACAAGAGGTTCTCCCTGGTTTGTTGAAACAACGATGTTTTCATCATCCGGAACAACTCCGAGTAAATCAACTGCAAGGATTTCCACAACATCATCACTAGACATCATGTCACCGCGTTTTACCATGTCATAACGAAGACGGTTTACAACCAATTCTGTTTTCTTAATCTCATTGGCATTGAGAAGTCCGATAATACGATCGGCATCTCTTACCGCAGATACTTCCGGTGTTGTCACTACGATCGCACGGCTGGCACCGGCGATGGCATTCATAAATCCCTGTTCAATTCCTGCCGGGCAGTCAAGAAGTATGTAATCAAATTCATCCTTTAACTGATCTGTCAATTTGGACATCTGCTCCGGTGATACCGCTGTCTTATCTCTCGTCTGCGCCGATGGCAGAAGATATAATGTCGGATATCTCTTATCCTTGATCAATGCCTGATTAATACGGCAATTTCCTTCAATGACATCTACCAGATTATATACAATACGGTTTTCCAATCCCATAACCACATCCAGATTACGAAGTCCTATATCTGTATCGATCAAAACAACTTTCTTTCCTTCTTTTGCCAGTCCTGTTCCTACGTTTGCTGTCGTCGTTGTCTTACCAACTCCACCTTTTCCCGATGTAATAACTATTACTTCACTCATCGTATTTACCTGTCCTTTCCTTCATTAACTCTCTATCATAATATTTTACTTGAATTGACTGGAAATTGCAATCTTTTTTATATCGAAATCCCATCTAATACTTTTCGATTTAATGGTTCAATATAAATATTGCCATCTTCTGCAAATGCAATCTTTGTCTCCAATTTTGCTTCTGTTTTTTCATCCGGACTCCGCGCAATAATATCTGCGATACGAATCTGGGTCGGATTCATCTGCAGGGCAACGACAAAACTGTTTTCTTTTCCTGAAGCACCGGCATATACCGTTCCGAGAAGTTTTCCCAGAATGACAACATTTCCCGCGGAAACTACCTGGGCTCCGACATTGACATCTCCAAGAATAACAATGCTTGTCTCAAATTCGAGAACCTGTCCCGAACGAAGAGTTCCTTTATAAAACTGACCCGTGTTTGATTTTAACTCCGTCAGTTTTTCTTCCAGACTTTGGGCAAAGCGGGCTTCCTTTTTCTCGTCATCATCAATCAGACAGACAATATCCAGTTTGGAATGTTCACGAACACATTCCATCAGTTCATATTTCTGTTCTTCGGATAATTTGCGTCCTTCGAAGGATAATGCAATCTGCGCCGCTCCTAAAAAATCAGAAGAGGAAGCGAATTTTTCTTCCACCTTTTCTTTTAATTCGGGAAATTCCATCTTGTCATCCAAATGAACGATAAGACCTGATTTATTTCCTTTGATCACTACCGGTTGATTCATAGTTCTCCTCACTTTCTCTCCACTGATCAGTCTGCCACTCTTCCGGAATTGCTGACCGGATTTGTTGCAGATTTCTTCAACAACTTCTTTCTTGCCTTTTCATCAAAGTAATATTGGTACACATTGCTCGCCAGAGATGCCGCATTGCTTGAAGTAAATGCATTTGGCATAACAACGGCAACCGAAATCTTTGGCGAATCATACGGTGCATATGAAACGAACAATGCATGGTTTGGTTCATTTGCACTAATCTGTGCCGTACCTGTCTTACCGGCCACTTTCACCGGCACTTTCTGGAACACACTCTTTAAGCTTCCGTTGTTTACAACCATGTACATTCCGCTTCGGATTGCATTCAATGTCGAACTCTTGATATCAAGTTCGTTACGCACTGTAGCTTTGTTGTTCTTTACCTTATTATTCTGTGCCGGATCTGCCACTTTATCCACCAAAGTAAGATCATAGCAGGTTCCGCCATTTGAAATTGTCGATACATAACGTGACAGTTGAACCGGTGTATAGCTGTTTGTACCCTGTCCGATTGCCGAACGCACCGCATCGCTGTCTGACACATGTGGCTGTGCCTCTGTCAATTCCACACCGGAAAGGTCAGTCAGACCATATTTATCTGCATATTTTTCCAGTTTTTTCAATCCGCGCTCATTGTTTACTGCTGTTCCTGTCAATCCACTCAGACGATATCCCATTTCATAAAAGAAATAGTTACAGGAATGCTGTATCGCCTGTGACACATTAATAGTTCCGTGGCTGTACGTACTCCAGCACTTTGGTGACGGATTAATCTTATCAAACACTACGCGGTCCGTTACTGTCGAATGGGGATCGATAACCCCTTCTTCGAGCGCTGCTGTCGCAGATACCATCTTATAGGTGGATCCGGGTGCCGTCTTCTGCTGTGTCGCTCGATTCAAAAACGGCGAAGCAGAATTGGAATTGATTTTTGCAAAATATTCACTATCGACCGAGTTGGCAAATTTATTGTTGTCATAACTTGGATAGGATACCATGGCTTTTACTTTTCCGGTATTTGGATCCGTAATAACAACCGATGCAGCGCAAGGAGTAAGTCCCAGTTCGCCCGGCGTAATCTCCAACGATTTAATCTTTGATTTCAAAAACTGAAATGGCGAGATCATACCTGTGCGGAGTTTCGCAAGCATCGTTTTGTTTTTCTTTAAATACCCCTGTTCATACAAAAGCATACATACCTGTCTTCCACTGATCTGATCGTTATAGATCAGCGTGTGATATACCTTTTTATCGTATGAACTGTCATCGTTCAATTCCTCAAGAATGTACTCAACTATCTTCGAATAAATTTCCTCTGTGCTGTAATAATCATCTCCGACATTAAGCATTTCCAGATCAATCCAGTTGTGAGAGATTGCATAGATCAAAAACTCACTCAGACTAATCTTTTCATTGGCATATTGATTGTACATATCATCGGATTTATCCATTTTATCTGTTGCAATGACTTCATTTTTTCGAAGCATCGAATAAATGTAATCCATATATTCTGCATTCGTATCGGACATCTTCTTTGTCGTCGTTTTATTGTTATAAGACAAATATCTTTTTACCGCTTTTAAGGAATTCTTTTTCTCCCGCGTAAATGTCTGATATACACTTTTTTCCAAACTTGACGCATCCGGATTGGAAAATTTTGTAATGTCCACCAAACTGTTTTCAATGATGGCGCAATAGACATCATAGATCGGCACACGGATATTTTTTGCATCTTTTCCTTTGGAGCCGGCACTTTTACTATTGTTCAGTTTAGAGATCAACACTCCCGCAATAGCTTTTTCCGTCAACTGATAAACAGCACTCTGCAGGTCTGCGTCAATCGTAAGATATATGTCTTTTCCTGCGGTCGCATCTTTGTGGTCCTTCGTCTCTACAACACGGGAACTGCTGTCAATAACAAGCGTCTCGCTTCCCTTTTTTCCACGCAGCTGCTCTTCAAATGTGCTTTCAATACCGGACTTACCAATCTGATCAGCAGCCGTGTACGTATTGTCCCCGTTTTCCTTCATCGACGCCAGCGTATCTGAAGAAATCAATCCGGTATAACCGATAATATGAGAAAAATAGGTACTGTCATAATACACACGTTTTGCCTCTTCACTGACATCTATGCCAATAAGACTAGCAGAATTTTCCTTTATCGCTGCCACCGTGTTTAATGAAACATCGGAACTGATCGTAATTGGCTCATACTTTTGATATGTGTTCATCATCAGTGCATAACGAATCGCCATAATCTTGAGTGCTGTCGCATCGTCATAATTCTGCTCATATTTTTCCTGCGCATCTGCTTCATTTTTATTTTTTTCCGTCAGCGGATCAAAAAAATGAATGGCATTGACCGCTGTCGATGTTCGGATATAACGGAAACATTCTTCTGCCGTCATATTTTTCTGTTCGTCAGTCAGCTCGTCCACCGATTTGCAAAAATAAATCTCTCTCTTAAATCGAAGCTGCGCATTTTTATCTACCGTAAATTTGAATCTTCCTTTTTTGTCAATCGTAATCGGAAAATCCACGGTTACTTTATCTCCATTTTTTTCAATGAGATTAATACATTTTAATATCATCTCATTCATCTGTTTATTGGATTCAATCTCCCCGGTATCTTCCAGTGTGATCGCATAGCTTTGTTCGTTTGACGCAAGAAGTTTCCCATTGCAGTCATAAATCTTACCACGGGAACTTTTTATCGTCTTCTGCTTTTCATTTTTTATCGTCGCCTGCTCATCATATGCTTCTCCCTGTACAATCTGCAGATAAAACAAACGTCCTACGAGAATACTAAATAGCACAACATAAACAACAATTAAAGTAAAAATACGTGAACGCATTAATGTTTTTAAGTAATCAATAATTGAAGAAAACATTGAACTACACTTCCTCCCTTCGTTCGGTTGATAAATACTTTTCCAGGCGGTTTAATACGCGGAACACAACCACAGAAATCACCAATGTATAAATCAATTCTGGTAAAATAATATGGGAAAAATAGAACGTAAAATGCAATTTTCCACGAACTAAAAATTCCGTGATATAATAATAAAAACCATAAACCAAATCGCTTAGTCCTACCAATACACAAGGCAGTATGTAATTATCCGTAAAATAAATCTTCTGACAATAACCACAAAGAAATCCAATCGTCATAAAAATAAAGGCATACAGTCCAATCACGCTTCCGTACATCATATCCAGCATCAATCCGCAAACAAGCCCGATGACTTCTCCGGAAGTACGTCCACGCATGTAACTGTAACACACAGTCAGAATCAATAATAAATTTGGCACCACATTTGCCAATGCCAATTTATGGAAAACAGTTGTCTGCAATAAAAAAGCAAGCAAAATAATAATGATGGTTGAAATACGTCTTTTAATCATAGTTTTTAATGTCCTCGATTTCTGAAGAGTCCTTCAACGTGGTAATGATCAATACTGTCTCTAATTTATCAAAAGATACGACCGGTGTGAGATGTCCGCTCTTAGACAATCCATCTGCCTCCTGCGTAATATCGGAAATATAACCTACAAGCAGACCCGGAAGAAATTTGTCACTGATGTGTGAAGTAACAACGGAATCCCCGTTTTTTGCAGTCACATTGTTACTGATCATCGTAACATCAATGTATCCTTTGTAAATACTTTCCATATTTCCTTTTACAATACAAGTTTCTCCTGTATTTTCAAACATGGCACTTACATTGCTTTTGTCGTCTATGATTGCACGGACTTTTGCATAATGGTCGCCCACTTCGGATACGATACCTACCAGACCGTTTCCCGCGATCACATTCATGTCGACAGCGATACCGTCTTTCTTCCCTTTGTCGATAGTAAACAAGTGAAACCAGTTATTTCCGTCTCGCCCAATAACTGTCGCTGCCACTTTTGGATAATCCGGATATTTCTGATCCAATTGATACAATTCACGGTAATTATCCAAGTCGTTATTTTCACCGGCAAGAATTTTATTATCATAACTAATGGCATCAATTTTCTCTTTTAACTGTTTATTTTCAGCCAAAAGATCTTCTTTGGAATGAAGAAGATCCATCTTATCCGAGATTGCTTTTCCCACTTTGTTAATTCCACTCTGCATCGGAGACATAATATCTCCTACTGTCGCTTTCACACCACTTAAACGGTCCGAAAATTTAAAACTGAGTACTACAAGAATGGCACAAAGAATGCTGAAAAAAATATAAATATATTTGGGATGAATTCTTGATCCCTTTCTTCTCTTTCTTTTCATCGCCGGTCTCCATTCTGCTTATAAAGCAAGTTTTGCAAGCTGTGGGTCTTCAATCACTGCGCCAAGTCCCATGATGACTGTACTTTCCGGCTCTTCGCACAAATTTACCTTTAACCCAAGTTCATCGTAAATAAACTGTCCCAGATCCTGAATCCGACTGGAACCTCCGGTCAGATAAAGTCCGGACTTATAAATATCGGAAGAAATTTCCGGTGGTGTGCGCTCCAGAATGATCTTGATAGAGTCCACAATACTCTGGAACAATTCGGCAAGTGCTTCATGCACACATTCCCCGGTTACTGTAATTTCACTTGGAAGTCCGGTCACCAGATTCCGACCGCAGATATCCATCTGTGCATCGGTTGCATAAGCAGAGGCAATATTTTTCTTGATTGCTTCGGCGCTCTTTTCCCCAATCACAAAGTTCATATCTTTCTTAATCTTGTTAATGATTGCTTCATCAAAACGGTTTCCACCAACCGGAATCAATCGGCTAAGTACAATACCGCCCAGTGAGAGGACAGAAATTTCTGCCGTATTGGCACCGATATCTACCACAAGGGTACCGGTGGATTTTGTAATATCAAGATTCATTCCCAATGCATCTGCAATCGGTTTTTCCACAACATGAATTTTTTTCGATTTCAAGTTTGTATTTGCAATAAGATCAAAATATGCTCGCTTTTCCACTTCTGTAATATCCGTCGGAACCGCAATGTAATATTCTGCTCCTTTGAATCTCTTTTTCCCATTTAATTCAGCAAAAAAGTAATCGATCAATGCCTGCATATTTCCAATATCAGCAATAACACCATTTTTGATCGGATAGGAAACATCCAAATTTTCCGGTGCTTTTTCATACATTTCAAAAGCTTCGTCGCCTACTGCAAATACGTGATTCTTTTTATAGATTGCAATCACACTCTTTTGATGTAAGATCACACCTTCTCCATTTTTATAAATTTTAATTGAACTTGTACCAAAGTCAATTCCAATTGCTTTTCCTAGCATTTTTTTCATCCTCTCTATCTTTATAGTCCTTCATATGTGTCCTCTTTCTTTCAAGCTGACATATTGATAATCTCCAAGAATCAAATGATCCAGTAATGAAATTCCTATCATTTCTCCGGCTTTTTTCATACGTATCGTCGCATCCAGGTCGGCCTGACTCGGGGTCGGATCTCCACTCGGATGGTTATGTATCAGTACAAAACAGGAGGCATCGTATTGAAGCCCTTTTTTCAAGACTTCTCTTGGATGCAGAACACAGGCTGCGACAGAACCGCTAAAAATCCGCTCGCAATGGATCAGACGGCAGCGGTTGTCCAAATACAGCACTCTTGTCTGTTCGGTTTCCAAAGTTCGCATCTCTTCCATGAAGTATCTTGCGATATACTCCGGCGAATCAAACCGTGCACGCTCCGGTTTCCGCTGTCTGGCAAGCCGTTTTGACAACTCAGCCATGCATTGCAGCTGAATGGCTTTGACTTCTCCGATGCCACAAACTTTTTTCAATTGCTTGTCCGTCAGATAATAAAGCCCCAGCAGACCCTTGTGCACCGGGTGCAGTGCAAGCACTTCCCTTGCCAGTTCCACACTGTTTTTTTCATGGGTTCCTGTTTTCAGCAAAACAGCAAGCAGCTCGGCATCGGACAATGCCGTCACTCCCTGTTCTTTTGCTTTTTCATAAGGACGTTCCGATACCGGAAGTTCCTTCATCGTGTAAAATTGTTGACTCATACAGCCTCCTAACTCTACACATTGTCTACCCATACATAAATTATTTTACCATACATTTTCAAAAATGTATATATAGAAGCCGATAAAATTCACATACTTTTCGCAATTTATTAGGGTAATTCGACAATTTTTTCGTCTACCATCTTTTGAAGCGACATTAAAATCCCATATTTCCCGTGCTGCCACGTAAGACCGCCCTGGAAATACACACTATACGGCGGTTCGATCGGAGCATCCGCACTCAATTCAATGGAGGATCCCTGAATAAAGTTTCCGGCCGCCATAATAACATCACTGTGATATCCCGGCATCGCATACGGTTCCGGAGCCACATAACTGTCCACCGGCGATCCCGCCTGAATCCCCCGGCAGAACGCAATGATCCGCTCAGGCGAACCAAGTGCAACAGCCTGAATGATGTCATTTCTCTCCTCATCTTTTCCCGGGCTTGTCTCAAAGCCAAGATTTTCGTACAGATTTGCTGCAAAAATGGCAGATTTCAATGCACTCGCCACGACCTGTGGGGCAAAAAACAATCCCTGATAAAAAGAACGGTTCACTTCCAGCGAAGCTCCGACTTCTTTTCCCAGTCCCGGTGCCGTAAGGCGGTTTGCCGCCAGTTCAATGATGTCTTTTCTTCCGACAAGATACCCACCCATCGGTGCTATGCCGCCCCCCAAATTTTTAATCAGCGAACCGACCACCAGATCTGCTCCGACATCGGATGGCTCGATCCTGTCTACAAATTCTCCGTAACAATTGTCTACCATGCAGATCACATCCGGACGACGTTCCTTCACAAAAGAAATGATCTCTCCGATCTGTTTTACAGACAAGGTTTTTCGCATCGCATACCCTTTGGAGCGCTGGATCGTAACCAGTTTAGTTCTGTTATTTAATGCTTTTTCAATGCCCGGATAATCGACCGCACTGTCTTCCAGAAGATCCACTTGTGCATACGTGATTCCAAATTCACGCAGCGATCCCGGTTCGCTTTTTCCATTGATTCCAATGATTCCCTCCAAGGTATCATAAGGTTTGCCAACCGGCGATAACAGTTCATCTCCCGGTCGAAGAATGGACGAAAGTGCCAGTGTCAATGCATGGGTTCCACAAGTAATCTGCGTTCTTACCAAAGCATCTTCGGCATGAAAAATATCGGCGTACACTTTTTCCAAGGTGTCGCGTCCACTGTCATCGTAACCATATCCTGTCGTTCCATACATATGCTCCGCACTGACGCGGTTTTTGTGAAATGCCTGCAGCACTTTTAACTGGTTATACTCTGCCATCTCATCGATGGCTTCAAAGCGCTCTTTGAGCGATGTACAGATCTTCTCTCCATATTCAAATACAGGCGCACTGATTCCCGCCTGTTCATACATCTTTTTTCGTTCTTCTGTCTCCAGCATAATGTTCTCCTTCTTTTCGCTATAAAATTCCCTTCTCTTTTGCCAGCCTTATGATTTCTTCCACAATGTCACTCTCCGTGGCGAACTGATCCTTGTCAATCATTTGCACGTCACGTTCCCGGCGGAACCACGTAAGCTGCCGTTTGGCAAAATGTCTGGTGTCTTTTTTTATTTGTTCGATTACTTCTTCTTTGGAACATTTTCCCTCAAAAAACGGGAACCATTCTTTGTAACCGATTGCCTGCATCGAAGTCAGTCCTTTGTCATATCCTTCCTCGTGAAGTCCGGTCACTTCCTCCGCCAGTCCCTGTTCTGCCATCTGGTCCACCCGTCGGTTAATGCGGGCATATAATTTCTTTCGATCCATTGTCAGAACAATATACAAAAAGTTATAAGGCGATTCATTCTCTCGCTGTTCTTTATTGTGCACAGAAATAGGTCTTCCTGTCTCTTCATAATATTCAAGTGCACGTATGACCCGCTTTACATTGTTTTTATGAATGGCTTCCGCAGATTCCGGATCGACTTTTTTTAACCGCTCATGGAGTACCTCCGCCCCTTCGATTCTGGCAATTTCTTCCAGTTCCTTGCGGTAACTGCTTCCTTCGCGTTCTTCCTGAAACTGTACATCATAAAGCAGTGCCTGAATATAAAATCCGGTCCCTCCGACAACGATCGGAATGTGTCCGTTTTGATAGATCTTTTCCAGACTTTTTTTCGCCAGCTGCTGAAATTCATATACATGAAACGGCTCTTCAACCGGTAGAATATCCACCAGATGATGTGGTACTCCCTGCATTTCTTCCGGAGTGATCTTTGCCGTCCCAATGTCCATTTTTTGATATATCTGCATCGAGTCCGCCGATATGATCTCTCCGCCGATCTTTTGTGCAAGTTCGATCGATGCTTTGGTTTTTCCGACAGCGGTCGGACCGGTCAATATAATAATAGGTTTTTTCATCCTGATACAATCCTCTTAAATTTCTTTTCAAATTCTTTTTTCGACATGGAGATCGTGGTCGGTCTGCCATGCGGACAGTGATACGGATCTTTTGCATGCAGCATCTTATCGATCAGCTCATTGGCTTCGGCAAAAGACAGCGTATGATTTCCCTTTACCGCCGCTTTGCACGAAATAGTTGCACAACGGTCTGTAATCTTTTCAATTCGGTCTGCCATCGGATTTTCAATCAATTCATCCAAAATACCGTAAAACAGATCTTTGCTTACCAGATGCAGAAAATGTGACGGAACGGCCACAATTGCATATTCATCCCCGCCAAATTCCTCAATCTCAAATCCAAGTTTGGAAAACGCTTCTTTGCACTTACCAAGCATTTCCTTTTCCTTGTGCGTAAGCGAAATTAATAACGGAGTTACCAGATTCTGGCTGTACACATGATTGTCCGCAAGTTCTTCCATCAACTGCTCATATAAAATCTTTTCGTGCGCCGCATGCTGGTCTATGATCAGCATTTCCTCTCCGTATTCGATCATCCAATATGTTCCAAACACCTGACCGATCAAACGAAACTTAATACGGTCCTCTTCCGCCAGCATCTCATTTTTGAAAAAGGACTGCTGCTCATATTTTATCCGTGGCTTCTCTTCCCGTGGTGGGATCACAGGACTGTTCACCGGCAATGGCTGTTGTTTCGTCTCGTTCTTTCCATTTTCTTCCGGTTCTACTTTTTTTGTCTCTTCCATGCGTTTTCGCTCAAACGGTTCCGGTATCGGATTTTCAGGCGGCCCCGGAATCTGTGCAGAAAGCGGTTTCTTTTCCTCTTTGCCCGGTGCCACTTTCGGAATCAGCGTCGCCTCATGCAGTACCTGATGAATCTCTTTCTGAAAAAGTTCAAACACTTCTTCCTGATTCATAAAGCGGACTTCCATCTTCGTCGGATGCACATTGACATCCAGAAAAGCACTGTCAATCGTCAAAAACAATACCACAAACGGAAAGCGGTTTGTCATCGTAAATCCTTCGTACGCAGTCTCAATTGCTTTCGTGACGATCGGACTTTTGATATACCGGCCATTGATGTAATAATACATAAAGTTTCTTGTTCCTCTGGAAATCTCCGGCTTTCCTACAAATCCTTCCAATTTCATCCCATCTTTTTCCACGCAGACCGGCAAGGTTGCTTTTGTGATATCCGAACCAAACTGCTGGTAAATATTGTCTTTCACATTGCCGTTTCCAGAAGTCTGTATCTTCGTTTTCCCATCCCAGATAAAACGGAAACGGATTTCCGGATGCGACAATGTAAAATGAAGCATCACTTCACTGATATAACCGCCTTCTGTCGTTTTTGTTTTCAAAAATTTGGCTCGGACCGGTGTATTGTAAAACAAATTCCTTATCAAAAAGGTGGAGCCATCCGGGCATCCTACTTCTTCATTTGCCACCTCTTTGCCACCATGAATCTCATAACGGCATCCGATCAGATCCTCTTCGCGTTTTGTGATCAATTCCACCTGCGCCACAGCTGCTACACTAGAAAGAGCCTCCCCACGAAATCCCAAACTGTGAATCGTAAGAAGGTCTTCAATATTTTTTATTTTGCTTGTCGCGTGGCGGGTAAATGCCATGGGAATTTCTTCTCTGGCAATCCCGCATCCATTATCTGTAATTCGTATAAAGGAAATGCCACCCTCCTTGATCTCTACCGTGATGGCATTCGCCCCTGCATCAATTGCATTTTCCACAAGTTCTTTTACAACGGCAGCAGGGCGCTCTACAACTTCCCCTGCCGCGATCTTATCGATCGTAGATGGATCCAAAAGCTGTATCATCCAATCACACTCCTTACCATTTATCTTTTAATTCGTTCTGCCATTTATATACCAGATTCATCGCATCCATCGGTGTCACACGGGAAAGGTCAATATCCCGCAATTCAAATAAAATATCCTCCGAATGGAATGTCGTCACCGTATCAAAAATAGAAAGCTGATTCATCCCGGAAGATGCCTTTTTCTCCGGCACCTGCCCCTGCTCCTGTTTCTCCGGAATACGGATCACCGACAAACTATCTCCGCCTTCGAGTTCTTCCGCAATTTCTCTGGCACGAACCAGCACACTTTCCGGCACACCGGCAAGTTTTGCCACCTGAATACCGTAACTTTTATCAGCACCGCCTTTTACGATTTTTCGCAGAAATACAATATCTTCCCCATCTTCTTTTACGGCAATACAGTAGTTTTGAACACCTTCCAGCTTTCCTTCGAGTTCCGTAAGTTCATGATAATGGGTTGCAAATAATGTCTTCGCCCCAATATTCTTTTTATCTACAATATGTTCTACCACTGCCCACGCAATGCTGAGTCCATCAAACGTAGACGTTCCTCGCCCAATCTCATCTAAAATGATCAAACTGTCCTTTGTTGCATTATGCAAAATATTAGCAACTTCTGTCATTTCTACCATAAATGTACTTTGTCCGCTTGCCAGATCATCGGATGCGCCCACACGGGTAAAAATACGGTCTACCACAGAAAGGTCCGCCGACGCGGCCGGAACAAAACATCCAATCTGTGCCATCAACGTGATCAGCGCTGTCTGACGCATATAGGTGGATTTTCCTGCCATATTCGGTCCTGTGATGATAACAACGCGGTGAGAATCCTCATCGAGATAGGTCCCATTTGAAATAAACATATCGTGGTCAATCATCTGTTCAATGACCGGATGACGTCCTTCCTTAATATTGATGATTCCCTCATCATTGAGAGTCGGACGCACATAATTATTCTTTTCCGACACGAGCGCAAGACTTGCCATCATGTCTAACATTGCAATCGCTTTCGCGGTACGCTGGATGCGATTAACCTGCGTGAAAACATGGTCTCGTATATTGCAAAATAACTGGTATTCCAGATTATACAATTTATCTTCCGCTCCAAGGACGACATCTTCTAACTCTTTTAATTTTTCTGTCGTGTAACGTTCCGAATTTGCAAGTGTCTGCTTGCGCACCCAGTCCGCCGGCACAAGATCTTTATAAGAATTTGTCACATCCAGATAATAGCCAAATACACGATTGTATTTCACTTTCAGGTTCTTTATTCCTGTCTTTTCCCGCTCTTCGGTCTCCAACTGGAGAAGCCAGTCTTTCCCCTCAGATTTGGCTTTGCGGAGTTTGTCCACCTGCTCATCATAACCATCGCGGATAATCCCTCCGTCGTGCATAGCAAGCGGCGGTTCTTCGGTGATCGCATCGGTAACCAATTTGCAAATATCCTCTAAGGGATCTAATTCGTCTAAAATTTCCGAAAATAACCTGCTTTTAAAATTGGAACACAAAAAGCGGATCGGTGGCAGCATCTCCAACGAACTTTTTAATGCAATAAAATCTCTTGGGTTCGCTGACTTATAACTGATCTTACTAAGCAGTCTCTCAAGATCGTAAATCGGATTCAGATATTCTCTGAGTTCCTCCCGCGTGATCATATTTGCATTTAATTCATCAATCGCATCAAAGCGTTTTAAAATCTCTTCTTTTTGAATAAACGGCTGTTCCAGCGTACTGCGGAGTTTTCGCGCTCCCATCGCTGTCCGCGTCCGGTCAAGAACCCACAAAAGAGAGCCTCTTTTTTTCTTTTCCCGAAGCGTCTCTACAAGTTCCAGATTTCGGCGGGTATTGCGGTCTAACAGCATATATTTTCCCACTTTATACGGAATCAGTTCCAAAATATGGGCAAGTGAAGTCTTCTGCGTCTCTTCAAGGTACTCCATAACCGCACCTGCCGCCGTAATTCCTACCGAATAATCTGCCAATCCCAGTCCATCCAGTGTCTGAACAGAAAAGTGACGGCACAGTGATTTTTTACAGCATTCTTGATCAAAATAATGCGGTGCCAGAGAGGAGATGGAGATTCCAAGCCTCTCTTTCAAATCTTCAACATCGACTCCACTAATATAAAAAGACTCATTGCAAATGAGTTCACTTGGCATAAATTTATTGATTTCATCAAGAAGTTTTCCCAAACCGTCTACTTCGGTCAGACGATACTCTCCGGTCGTCACATCTACAACAGAAATTCCAAACAGATCATCCATCGCAACAACGCCCATCAGATAATTGTTCTTGGATTCGTCCAACGCTTCCAGATTACAGTTAGTTCCCGGTGTAACGATCCGCACAACTTCTCTTTTCACAAGTCCCTTTGCCAATTTCGGGTCTTCCACCTGTTCGCATATTGCCACTTTATATCCTTTGGAAACCAGGCGGGTAATATATCCTTCTGCAGAATGAAAGGGGACACCACACATGGGTGCCCTTTCTTTTAATCCGCAACTCTTTCCGGTAAGAGTTAATTCCAATTCTTTTGATGCACATTTCGCATCTTCAAAAAACATTTCATAGAAATCACCCAGACGGTAAAACAGGATACAATCTTTGTACTCATTCTTTGTCTCAAGATACTTCTGCATCATGGGGGTAAGCTGTTCTTCCATTGGTCGTCTCCTTTTTTAGCCTTCCTGTGCGGAAGTCTGATCTGGTGTTTTTTCCGGCTCCGGTGCTTTCGTTGGTTCCGGTGCCTTCGTTGGTTCCGGCGCTTTTGTAGGCTCCGGTGCCTTTGTTGGGTCCGGCACTTTCGTTGGTTCCGGTGCTACGGTCTCCAGCGGTGCCTGGGTTTCCTGCGGCGTATGTGATGGGATATGAGTCGCAGGAGTTCTTGTCGCTTTTGGTTTCTTTGTCGCTTTCGGACGCTTTGTCGGTTTAGGTGTCGCCGTAGCCTTCGGTGCCGAAGTTGTTCTTGGAGCCGGGGTTGCCGTCGGCTCCTCTGCCGGTTTCTTCGTACTCAGATAAATGGTACTGACATACCCCTGTGTTCCATTTACTTCTACCTTCGTCCACTCTTTTCCATATTCTAGAATCGTCACTTTATCTCCTGTCTGAAGCTTGGCAATCACGTCTGCCGTCAAAGCAGCCTCACTTCGAAGATTAACAACGGTCGTCGCATAAGCCACCTTTGCATCCTTCAGATCATCATCCTCATCTTCCTCGTCATCCTGAAAATCTTCTTCATTTCCACTGACAATCGCAGAATCATATGGTGCCGGGGTCTCTTCGGCATCCACAGCCTGCTCGGTCACAACAGCCGGTTTTTCCTCGAGATCTCCGCTGTCAACCACTTTCTTTCCAAAGAAAAACGTCTTTCCTACAAAAACCAGTCCGATCACGAGGGCAATCCCCACGATACCAGACCATATCGCCATAATAAACTCAAATCGAAATTTCTTATCCGTTTTCAATTTATCGAAAAAATTCGTTCCTTTACCTTCACTCATTTTTCTCATTCTCCTTACGCATTATGTTCAAAAGTACTACCTTTCTAATTATAACCATAGAACAAAAATTTGTCCACATAAAATTTAAAGAATTTTGCATTTATCAGAACAAACGTTTGACAATCGTTTTAAACTGTGTTACTATAAATACAAACAATTGTTTGCATTTATCATTCAGCATGATAGGAAAGGAAGGACAAATCATATGGGAAATGGTCGTATCTCTGCAAAACAAAGCGAAATTCTTGAATATATTAAGGAAGAAATTTTAAGCAAAGGCTACCCGCCGGCAGTCCGTGAAATCTGTAATGCGGTACATTTAAAATCCACTTCTTCCGTTCATTCACACCTGGAAACACTGGAAAAGAATGGATATATTCGAAGAGACCCTACCAAACCACGTGCAATCGAGATCGTTGATGACAATTTCAATATCACACGAAAAGAAATGAGAAACATTCCGATCATTGGCGACGTCGCAGCCGGCCAGCCAATCTTTGCCGAGCAAAACATCAGCGGATATTTTCCTATTCTGGCAGATGAACTGCCTAGCGGAAATTTATTTATGCTCAATGTACGCGGCGAAAGTATGATCAATATCGGCATTCATGACGGCGACAAAGTCATCGTCCGCGAAGCCTCCACCGCTAAAAACGGCGATATCGTTGTCGCCCTTGTCGACGACTCCGCCACCGTAAAAACCTACTACAAAGAAGACGGCCGCTACCGTCTCCAGCCGGAAAACGATACCATGGATCCGATCTACGTAGACCACGTACAAATCCTCGGTATTGTCATCGGACTATTCCGTTTGTACTAATAGGTTCGGTATTACCTATAACATAATAGCTAATGCTATTTTGTTATGGTGCTAATATTAAACCAATTACTGATTATACCTTTATGATATTTTCACTAGAA